>Ga0302288_1000026_pt1 | contig 146458 bp, 129 predicted proteins | sample III_Fen_N1_1_FD_194549 | JGI IMG/M metagenome (GOLD analysis project Ga0302288, IMG submission 194549) | Peat permafrost microbial communities from Stordalen Mire near Abisko, Sweden - III_Fen_N1_1 | ecosystem: Environmental > Terrestrial > Soil > Wetlands > Permafrost | place: Sweden: Abisko... | reverse complement strand
CGTGGAATCTATTCCAGTTGGTTGAGTTATCCCTTCATTGGTTGCTCCTCAGCAGAGCCAATGTCCGTTTCACTCAACAAAACAAAGTTAATTATTTTTCACTGACACAGTTTATCGAACAGACCCGTTGTGATAAAACATGGTGTAGTTCTGGAGACAAGGCGTGCTGTGGTCTCTACGTTCTGCAAGAGTCTGACTCGATGAATCAGATGTCTGATTGATTGAATCAGATGTCTGACTGGTTGAATCAGATGTCTGATTAGATGAATCAGATGTCTGACTGGTTGAATCAGATGTCTGACTCGATAAATCAGATGTCTGACTGGTTGAATCAGATGTCTGATTAGATGAATCAGATGTCTGACTCGATAAATCAGATGTCTGACTGGTTGAATCAGATGTCTGACTGGGTGAATCAGATGTCTGACTCGATGAATCAGATGTCTGATTGGTTGAATCAGATGTCTGACTGATTAAATCAGATGTCTGACTCGATGAATCAGATGTCTGATTGGTTGAATCAGATGTCTGACTGATTAAATCAGATGTCTGACTCGATGAATCAGATGTCTGATTGGTTGAATCAGATGTCTGACTGATTGAATCAGATGTCTGATATTGGCTCGCTAAGGAGCAAGCAGTAACCATCGGCGATGAATTGCAGGAGTTACGAAAATAATGTACGCGGGACTTCCGGCTTGTAGCGATGACCGGTATATATTTCGGGTTATCTCAACGGCTATCGGAGCAATGTTATCTTTTTTGTAATGAAGGTCTAGGGCAATGTTAATTAGGTAAGCCCAAAGGGCTTGAAAATGATTAGCCATGGATGGAATCCATGGTATACATAGTTCATTGAATATTGAACCCCATTCGGGGTTCAACTCGCTTTTGTCTTATTGAACCACCGGTTTTACCGATAAAAAACAGCCTTAAGAAATACCATTAGGCTTTAGGGAAGTGGCATAACCAAATTAGGGTTTCTTATTGACGCATATCAACAACTTCAACCTTTGGATATTTAGCTTTATCGAAAGTAAACAAATTGTCGGCAACTGCTTCATTAGGAATAATCTTTTGAATCTCTATGGTCACACGATTAGCATCTTTCGAGAAATATTGAACCAGATATAACTGCATTTTATCTTTGTCAACCAATAAACGAACTTTTGAGAACTGGCTTTCCGAAACTTTCTCGGGATATAACTCTATTTCATAAACCGACCGATTGTCCTCGAACCGTTCACGAATGAGCTTATATTTAAATCCTTTGTCGTACATGGTAAATACTTTTGCAGGATTGAGCAATGAACCTTCCTGATCGGCAACTGTACTAACATTTACTTCGTTATTTTCTTTTATATAACTCCACACGGTCTTCGAATCACAATAAACAGTATTGCCCATCAAGTCGAGTTTATACTTCGATCCTTTTAACAACAATGTCCCGTTTTTTACATTCTTGGTTTTATTATTTATATTCTCCTGAATATACAAAAAGTCAACACGTTCCGAAGTGTATGCTTTGTTTTTTGCCGACACCTTGTCGAGAATCGCTTTCGCTTTCTTATCATATTGGGCATTTACCGATAAAAACCCTAGAGATAGAATAATTACTAAAATTTTTTTCATAGTACAAGTATTATATTATTATTAAAAGGGACAACCTGCTAGGAAATGGCTTCCAACATTCGTTCCAGACTCATTAAATCATTTATTAAAACCTGACGGGGTTTGCTTCCATCTTGAGAACTGACAATTCCAAAAGCCTCAAGCTGATCCATTATTCGTCCCGCACGATTATATCCGATACTAAATTTACGTTGTATGAGCGAAGTTGACCCCTGCTGATTCGAAACAATAAGCCGAGCTGCCTCTTCAAACATACTGTCACGACGACCAAGATCAACATCAATAGCACCGCCATCGGCACTTTCGCCAACATATTCGGGCAATAATAATGCAGAACTATACCCCTGTTGATGCGAAATAAAATCGGTCATTTTATCAATTTCGGGTGTATCAATAAAGGCACATTGAACACGAATAGCACCATTACCGGTATTTACAAGCATATCGCCCTTGCCTATCAACTGATTTGCACCCGTTTCATCAAGGATTGTACGCGAATCAATTCCCGATGTCACTCTAAAAGCAATACGTGCTGGGAAATTTGCTTTAATCATGCCGGTGATAATATTGGTGGTAGGACGTTGTGTTGCTATAATTAAATGAATACCGATGGCACGAGCAAGCTGAGCCAGACGAGCAATAGGCAATTCGACCTCTTTCCCTGCGGTCATAATTAAATCGGCAAACTCATCAATCACCACCACAATATATGGCAGGAATCGATGTCCTTCTTCGGGATTCAATTGCCGTTTAATAAATTTAGCGTTATACTCCTTGATGGTACGAAGTTTCGCCGATTTTAGGAGGTTGTAGCGTTCGTCCATTTCCATACACAACGAATTGAGCGTGTTTACAACTTTTGTGGTATCGGTTATTATTGCTTCATCTGTATCGGGAAGTTTAGCTAGGAAATGATTTTCGATCTTCGAATAAAGTGTCAACTCAACCTTTTTAGGATCGACCAACACAAATTTAATCTGCGATGGATGTTTTTTATACAGCAACGAAGCCATAATTGCACTTAGTCCCACCGATTTACCCATACCTGTAGCACCGGCAACAAGGAGGTGAGGCATTTTGCAGAGATCGACAATAAATGTTTCGTTCGAAATTGTTTTTCCTAATGCCAGAGGCAGATCAAATTTCGATTCCTGAAAAGCTTTCGATTCCAGAATGGAACGCATGGATACCAGTTGAGGATTCTTATTTGGAACTTCAATACCTATAGTACCTTTTCCCGGTATTGGAGCAATAATACGAATGCCCAGAGCTGCCAAACTAAGAGCAATATCATCTTCAAGACTTTTGATTTTCGAAATTCTAACACCCGGAGCTGGTATAATCTCATAAAGCGTAACGGTTGGTCCAATGGTGGCTTTTATTTTGTCGATAGATATTTTGTAGGTTCCAAGTGTTTCAACAATTTTATTAAGATTTTCTTTAACCTCGCCCTCGCTGACTTCAGTATTTTCCGATTTATGATCGACTAAAATATCAATGGGAGGTAGTTTGTAATGTGATAATTCAAGAGTTGGATCGTAATCGCCCAAAATATCATAATTAATATTTTCGGCCTTTTCTTCCGTTTTGGTTGTTGTTATTGTTACCGGCGTTTGACCAATCAGGGTTTCTTCTACAACATTTTCATCAGATTCGGCAACGTCTGTTTCTGCATCATTATCAAACTCCAAAATATCAGTTTGTTTATCATCATCATCCAATTCGTCAGGATCTTTCAATTCTCTTACTTCGAAAACAATATCTTCTTCTTGGGGGTTTTCATGAATTTTCGATTTGGGAAGTGGCTCTTTTGGTAAAATTTCTTCTTTATCAACCTCCTCTTCTTCAGATTCGGAGCTTTCTACATGTTTAGCTTGTTCGGCAAACTTGAAGAACGCATCGTCCAACGATTCGTTTGATTTTGATTCTTTCGTCTTATTCGATTTTGGAGCCGGTTGATGCTCGAAGTTATGTTCTTCAAAAACGAATTTCTCTTCTTTCTTATGGGAAAAGAGCGACATAATGGAAGAAGCTGCACTACTGAATGTAAATACAATAAAGAGCATCAATAATACAAGGATTATGATGCCTGTACCAAATTCGCCCACTGAAGCAATAAGCCACTGCGATACGAAATAACCATGTGCACCTCCAATATTAGCATCCCACATGTCACGGAACAAATAGCCGGCTGAAAGCGACAGTATAATCATCAGGATTATAGAAACCCTGATACATTTGCGAAGAGATGTCCTTGCAATATTAAAAAGGCGTAATCCTGCAACAAGCGAAATGAGAACCAATAAGAAAGCAGATACCCCCATCCAGTCGTGAATAACCTTTTTTGATACCAGAGCACCGAATTTACCACCCCAGTTTTCCACAACAATATCTTTATTCAAGAAGAATTGAGCTATTGAATTATCGAAAACCGATTGATCGTGTTCCCATGTAAACAAAAAAGAAAGGAATGAAAGCATTAAAAAGACTGATAGTCCAATAAGCCCAAAGCCTAAAACTACTCGAATCTTATCATTTTTGAGAGATACTGATTTTTGCGTTGATCTTTTCTCGTCTATAAAATCATCAAAATCACTTGTGTCCATGTTTGACTTAATCGTTTTATTATTTTGCACTGTTCATTATTTGTACAATAATAGAATCTAATTTTTTAGGTGTTACCTTTTTGAAACCATCAGGTATATCAAATTCGGTATCGGCGATGTCTTTATTTATGACTTCTTTAGCTTTAATCTTCATTGTTATTCCCTTCATTTTAACTTTGAATTCGAGTAAGACTCCGTTTATTTGGGAATACGGATTGCTCCAATTGGGATTATCGATAATTATATCATCGGTGTAATAAATATCATAAGAAGGAATTGTAGGATCATCAAATGTAACAATGACTCTTTTTGCTTTATATCCGGCAATTTCTTTTTTCTGCATAGTTTTTTTAAGATGCATTCCCGGCATTGGATCGAACCCCAGGGTTGGCTCTCCTATTTTAGTCTGACAATAATTTTTATCGGCCATTAATTTGAACAAATAAGCATTGGTATGTGTTTTTGTATTCGAAACCATTGCTGTCAGAAACATCCCCATAAAACCTTCCAGTTTCGATTTGGAATTTCCATTTTTAAAGATTTGTTCGTATTCTGTTGGTAATAAATCAATAACAGAATTTGTTTTTCGTTCTTCTTTATCGAATGTTATATCATACTTAATTATTCCCTCATTTACACCCTTTCTGCCACAACCGAACAACAGTAATACGAATATAACTAAATATGTACTTTTTTTTATGTTCATTTAAGGCATTTATAGCTTCTAATTAAGCATTCGTTTAGAACACAAAAGTATAAAAAATTATTTGATATAATTCTTCTTTTAAACCGAGTAATGTAGATATTTATCAGACTATTTATGAACTTTTTAAAGCTTTTTTAACATTCTGATTCATAGAATAATTTATAATACTTCATTGTTTTATCTTCATCATAGCCTTTTTCAATCATATCGGGGTTGGAGTGGATATATAAATGAAAATTTTTATCGAGTTTCACAACACTTTTAAAGTATTTGCTATTGTCTTTCACTGCTTTTTTTGAGATGTCGAAATTCTCAACCGGACCAACATCATGGCTTTCTTCATACTCTGTTTTAAATTCGGTGAAAGCTTCGATTACCGAGGGGTTTTGAATTACCTTTTTGTTAAATTCTTCAACATCAAAGGCATCCTTTTCTTTAAAATATTCTATTGATTTGCTTACAAAGTCCATTTTATCTTTGGAATCGACATTGTTTTCGGCAACCAAAACGGTATCGCTAAAATCTTTACAGAGATTCAGCATGGTTTTCGTTCGATAGAAATTATTGTCGCGTTGTTTTGCTTCTAAAAAGTCATCCATCCAGAAATAAGCTTCGCCCGATTTATTGGTGTTATCTATTATACACATTTTATAGCCCGATTCGGCTTCGGTGTTAAAAATCAGGCATCCTTTGTCTATTTTGTTTATATTTATACCATGTTCGCTGTTTATTTTGATGCTTTCGTTTTGATGGAATATTTTTAAATAGGTGTCTTTATTTTCCGATTTATAAATACCGATTGCATCAACCATTTCGTCATCAACTACAATATTTTTGAAATGAACCACATATAGTTCTCCTGTTTTTATATTTGGTCGTACAGACATATCGTACAAGTATTTTGCGATATTAGCCGATTGTACATAAAATTCGTCGGGTTCATCGAAGATTTGAGATACGTATTCTTTCACTTTCGATTCTTCATTCGAAAAAGAATAATATTCTTCGAGTTTTTTGAATGGTTTTAGAAAATATCCTAATAGGAGATTTTGCAATGATTCGTCCTGAACTTCAAATTCAGATTTCGACAATAGAATATCTTCGTTTTCGTGTTTGCTGCCCACTTTATGAACAACTATCTTGTGCAATTCAACATCAGCATCTTGTAACATATCTCGATTCTTTAAAGTTTAGGCAAAAATAATTATTTTTCAGAATGTATTTTCTTTATTATTAAAAAGGTAATATTTGATTTGGCTTAATTATTCAATCTTTTCAACTCGTTGAACTGACTTTACGCCATTGATATCCTGAAGTTTTGATATTAAACTATTCAAATGTGAAACATCAATAATGTAGATATCCACGAGTCCTTCAAAATATTTTTCAGTTGTGTCGAAGTGCAATGTTCTGATATTTAATTCAAAGTCTTTGGATAGTACCTGCATTACATCATTTAATAAACCAAACCGATCGTATCCTGTGAGTTTTATTCTCACTAAAAAAGCTTGTTTCTCTTGTTTAACCCACTTGATCTTTACAATTTCGACATCCAGATTTTGAGCAAATTCCTTCAATTTAGGACATTCTGCTTGATGAATGGTAAGTGTTAGACCTCGTTGTACTCCCAGAATATTATCGCCCGGAATTGGGTTGCAACAGCTTGCTACCGTATAATTAGCCGAATCGGTAAGAGCTATCGTGTCTTCTTCTTTTTGGGGTTCATCAACCGATCCTTCAGGAAGAGAATCGGTAATAAGATTAACAACTTTATCAAATTGGACTTTCCAGTATTTTATAATTTTATTTTCTCTCTTTTTTTGAACAATACTTTTAAACTCTTCGGGATCAAAACCTTTCTCTGATGCATGTAAATAGAGTTCTGTTTTTGTTCCCAACGAATATCCATCAAGTAATTTTCTATAGATATGTTCTTCGGGATCGTATCCTAATTCTTTTATCATTATTTCGACAATAGCCTGTCCGCGACTGATACTTTTCTTTTTTTCATTTTTAAATCGAAATCGCAGACTATTTTTGGCTTTTGCTGTTACAACAAAATCGAGCCATGATTGTTGTGGTATTTGCTTTTCGGAGGTTATAATTTCAACCTGATCGCCACTTTGTAATTTGTAATCAAGAGCTACTGTTTTATGACGATTTACCTTTCCTCCAACAGCTTGCATTCCCAATTTTGTATGAATATCGAATGCCAGATCTAAAACACACGAACCAATAGGCATTCGTCGAAGTTCGCCGGTTGGTGTAAATACAAATATTTCAGAGGTATATAAGTTTAATTTAAAATCATCAAGAAATGCTTGAGCATCACTATCCGGATTGTGTAATGTTTGTTTTAATTTTTTTAGCCAGATATCAAGTTGTCCCTCTTCAAAATTATGTCCTTTATATTTCCAATGTGCCGCAAGTCCACGTTCGGCAATTTCATCCATACGTGTTGTTCTGATCTGTACCTCAACCCAACGACCTTCAGGCCCCATCACTGTTGTATGAAGCGATTCATACCCGTTTTCTCTTGGCGATCCAATCCAATCACGAAGTCTGTCGGGATTGGGCTGATATTCATCGGTGATTAAAGAATAGACCCGCCAACAGGTATTTTTTTCTTCTTCGTGAGGTATATTTTTTAAAATAATCCGCACAGCAAAGAGATCATAAATATCTTCAAACGGAACTTTTTTTATTTGTATTTTATTCCAAATGGATGCTATTGATTTTGAACGTGATGTAATATCGAATTCTATTCCATTATTTTCAAGTTTTATCATTAATGGGATACAAAAACGATTTAAATAATGTTGACGACGGCGTTCACTATCTTTTAGTTTTGCTGTAATTTCTTTAAAAACTTGAGGTTGTTCATATTTCAGACAAAGATCATCGAGTTCGGTTTTTATTGCATTAAAACCCATACGATGAGCCAAAGGGACAAACAGCATTCGGGTTTCAGCGGCAATATCAATCTGTCTATCAGGAGCCATCGAATCCATCGTTCGCATATTATGCAAACGATCTGCTATTTTTATAAGAATGACTCTTGCATCTTCGGAAAGCGTAAGCATCATTTTACGAATATTCTCGGCTTGCGAAGATTTTGTTTTAAGAGCTGTTTTAATTTTTGTGAGTCCATCAATAATCGATGCTATTCGATCATCAAACATGTTTCGAATATCATCAATGGTGTAATCGGTATCTTCAACAACATCATGAAGTAAGGAGCCAATTATTGATCGAACCCCCAAACCCATTTCGCCCGATACAATTTTTGCAACAGCTAATGGATGAAATATATAAGGTTCGCCCGATTTCCTTCGACTTCCATAATGTGCTTTATTTGCCAGATCAAAAGCTTTACGAACCATTGTCATACTTTCGGTATCGGTAAATACTTTGGGGCAGTAACTCAATACCTTGGCAAATTCTGCTTCAATCTTATCTTTTTCTTCTTGTGTAAACTCCGACATCGGCTTAAAACTGCTTTTTTTGACAACCTTGATATTTGCAAATGTAGGTTTAATTTGTAAAAAATGAAATACGTATTTTTAGAAATAAAAGCTACAAGTCATTAAACGATCTCACTTTTCAGAACATTTTCATAGGTAAATTTGAGTATATCCATCGCGTTTCCAATAATTGGATAATCGTGTCCCGAATAAATGGTAGATATATTTAAAGAAACCAAACGTTTCAAGGCGTTAACATAATCTCGGGTATAAGTGCCTCCAACAGACTTTACAAACAAGGGTGTATCACCCGAAAAAAGGACTTTTTCTTCGGGAATGTAAATACAAATTGAATCGCTCGAATGACCGGGAGTAAATAGAATTTGAGCATCCCTATCTCCTACTCTTATTTTTTGACCGTCAGTTATTTTTTGTGTTACAGGGATACTTTGTGAAAGAGCAAGTACTACCGGATTATATTGCTTGACTAAAAAACCTAAGCCTCCTGCATGGTCAAAATGTTCATGAGTCAGAATTATTTGTTCAACACGACGTTTTCCTACCCCCGTTGAAATTGTCTGAAGTTCGTTATATATAAAGTCATCAGTTCCTGTATCAATCAATGTATTAACATCATTCAGAGCGTTCCAATTGCCACAAATTAAGTATGCATTGCAAGAATAAACATTTGGATTTTTTTTAAATAAAGTAACTTTCATTATTTTTTATCCTTACAATATTGTTTTAAACAACCAACAAATAACATGACAGCCATAAGCATAAGAACAGGTAATAGAAATAAAGAACGCTGCAAGCCAACAAAATCTGAAATTTTTCCTATAACGATAGGAAACAAAAATGCACCCAGAAGATTCATAAATAGCACATTAAAACCAAAGGCGACAGCTCGCATACCAGGTTGCACTACATTTTGAATTACTGTTGTTATTGGAGCTAAATATATTACAGAAAATATACCAAATAAGCCAAAACAAATCAACGAAACTGTTAAATCATTCGATAGTAATGCAAAAGCTAAAGCAATAGCTGCCATGAATGTTGTTAATGCAGAAAATAGCAAATATGCATTTTTATATTTACGATTAAGTTTATCACCAACAATACCACCAATAGGTGCTCCTACTAAGATAGAAATAGCCAGGCCTCCCGAAATGGTGGAGGCTAGCTTTTGTGTCAGTCCAAAATAACGCGTAAAATACATGGTTGACCAATCAAGCATTGCTGTATTGACACCAATAATTAGTGCATAAGCCAAATAAACATACCATAATGTTTTGATATGCAATAGATTGTTAATTGACCGTATTATTCCTCCAAATGAATTCGGCTTTGAATCAGCCAAATCATCAGGGTTGTCGTCTTCGAGTGGAAGAGTTGAATAATCGCGAATGGTAAAAAAAAGTAACGCTAAAATCATTCCAGGAAAGGCTACCAAACCAAATGAATATCGCCATCCGAAAGAAGCTGCAATTTGACCACCAATCATAATTCCCAAACCAGCCCCTAAAGGAGCTGCAGCATTGTATATCCCGATATGCCGAGCTCTATTCTTTCGAGGAAAAGTCTTCGATATAAGAGCAACAGCCGCCGATGCGTATGCAGCTTCTCCTAACCCAGTAAATGCCCTGAATATGAGTAATTGTTTATAATTAATGGCAAATGCACAAGCCAGACTTGCAAAACTCCAGAATAAAGCCATTATAGCAATCATTTTTTTTCGACTCCATCTATCAACCAAAATTGACATCGGAAGAACAAAAATTGCAACAAAAAGATTAACAATCCCAGTAAGCATTCCCAACTGAGTATCATTCACATTCCACTCCCGTTTAATTGAATCGAGGAAAGAAGTGATTACCAGCCTATCAGCATAGTCAAACATATAAAGAATACATATTAGACTTAAGACATAATATGCACTGTTTTTTGCTGTTTTTGACATTTATTTTGACCTCTATTTGTATTTGTAAAATTAATGTTTTTTTTCGCTAAGATTCGTTTTAAATTCTTTGAAAATAAACAACGAAAAATATATCTTTGCGAAGTAGTAATATACCACATAGAAATATGTGTTGATTCATTTTTATCTAATTTATTTATACACATTACAATATGAGCGACAACAAAAAACAAATGGCACTAGATTACCATTCAAAAGGAAGACCAGGAAAAATTGAAGTAATTCCAACAAAAGCACACAGTTCGAAAGATGATTTAGCATTAGCCTATTCACCTGGTGTTGCAGAACCATGTCTTAAAATTAAAGAAAATCCTGATGATGTATACAAATATACAGCAAAAGGAAATTTAGTAGCTGTAATATCAAATGGTACAGCTGTATTAGGTCTTGGTAATTTGGGAGCACTTGCAGGTAAACCCGTAATGGAAGGTAAAGGATTACTCTTTAAAATTTATGCAGACATTGACGTTTTTGATATTGAAGTTGATACCGAAGATGTTGAAAAGTTCATACAAACAGTTAAAGCTATTGCTCCAACATTTGGAGGTATCAATCTTGAAGATATTAAAGCACCTGAATGTTTTGAAATAGAACGCAGATTAAAAGAAGAACTTGATATTCCATTAATGCATGATGATCAACATGGTACCGCAATTGTTTCAGCTGCTGGATTGTTAAATGCTTGTGAAATTTCAGGAAAAGATATTTCGAAAATTAAAATCGTGATAAACGGTGCAGGTGCTGCGGCTGTTTCATGTACATTACTATATATGGCTGTTGGTGCAAAAAAAGAAAACATCATAATGTTAGATAGTAAAGGTGTTATTTCAACAAAAAGAAAAGGGTTAGATCCTTCAAAACAACTATTTGCTATAGATACAGATAAAGAAACGTTGGCTGATGCAGTTAAAGATGCTGATGTTTTCATTGGACTTTCGAAAGCTGATGTCTTGTCAGTAGAAATGGTACAATCAATGGCTGCAAATCCTATTGTGTTTGCTCTTGCAAATCCAAATCCAGAGATTTCTTATGAAAAAGCAATGACTGCTCGTAAAGATCTTATTTATGCAACTGGTAGAAGTGATGTTCCTAACCAAATAAATAACGTTTTAGGCTTCCCATATATTTTCAGAGGAGCTCTTGATGTCAGATCTACAAAAATCAATGAAGAAATGAAACTGGCTGCTGCTTTAGCAATTGCTGCTCTTGCAAAAGAACCTGTTTTAGATGCTATTAAAAAAGATTATGGCGTTGATTTATCTTTTGGAAAAGATTATATAATACCAAAACCAACAGATCCACGTTTAAGAGCAATTGTTTCTGTTGCTGTTGCAAAGGCTGCTGTTGCATCTGGTGTTGCTCGTTTCCCTATAACAGATTGGGATGCTTACCAAAAAAGTTTAGAAAATAAAAAGTAATGTAATATTACTATAACAAAAAGGCTGTCTTTATTTTAGACAGCCTTTTTTTATTTGTAATATTTAAAATATGCCTATAATTCAATAACCCCCACACCTTGACGAATAATTTCAAAATCATTGCCAAGACAACTTACTATCGTTGAAGGTACATTTAGACTCGTTCCTCCATCAATTACAGCGTCAACCAGATTTCCATATTTCTCATATATATCTTCGGGATCGGTTGTATATTCCTTTATTTTATCATCATCTTTTATCGAAGTTGTTACAATTGGATTTCCCAACTCTTTTACTAATTCTCGACAAATATTATTATTCGGCACACGAATCCCCACCGTTTTTTTCTTGCTTTTGAAAAGTTTGGGAACATTACTATTTGCTTCCAAAATAAATGTAAACGGTCCCGGAAGATACTGTTTCATTATCTTATAAGTACTATTATTTATTGGTTTCGCAAAGTCAGAAATATGACTTAAATCATAACAACAAAAGGAAAAGTTTGCTTTATCGAGCCTTACACCCTTTATTTGTGCTAAACGTTCTACCGCCTTTGAATTAAAAATATCACAACCTAATCCATAAACAGTATCTGTGGGATAAATAATAACTCCACCTCTTTTCAGAATCTCTACAATTTTGGTTATTTCTCGTTCATTAGGATTCTCGTTATATATCTTGACGAACATGATAAACGATTCATTGGGAATATTAAAAATAAAAATGGGTAAGCTACTTATATCGCACCGCTACAACCAATTACCCTTGCTCCATTCCTGACCTGGGGGAGTTTATTAGGAGCTGGTCGTATAAGACTTACCCACATTGCAAATGTACATTGTTTTTTTACAATCAAACAATTTTGAGCTCCTTTTATTGAAAAAAAATTAATATAATTCAATTCAGGTTTATGGTAGCGACGGGAAGTTTATTTTATCCTGAACCAAATATGATAATGGATAAACAGCCAACAAGGTTTTATATAAAGCAAAAGCTTCTTGTTTATTTCTAAAATCACCAACTCTTATTTTAAAAAAAGGAGGTTGATAAATCAAATATACTTTTATATCAAAATAGGTATTCATAAATTTATTACGAATCTCATTTGCTTCATCATGAGCTTCTTTCCCTGAAGAATTGTAAATCTGGATTCTCCATCCCGAAAGATTTATATCAGCTTGATTTATTGCAATATGTTTTTCGAGTAAACGATAAATTGATGAATCTTGAATTATTCTGACATTTCCTGTAGATCTTTTTGTGGTGAGGCTTTTTATAAATGAATTATATTGTAAGGTATCATTTGCTCTTTGTGAAAAAGATGTAAATGAATATGTTACCATAAAAATAATTAATAAAAAGACTCGCATTCTTCTGTTTTTTTTAGCAAATATAGCTAATATTGACTTAATTCTATAATTTTTCGTTTGCTTTATGACGATTACTATCTCGAAGTGTTTTCTTTTTCATATTTTCAGCAAAGGCTTTTTCAAGATCAACTCCTGTTTGATTTGCTAAACAAATTAAAACCCATAATACATCAGACATTTCATCGGCCAAGGTTGCTTCTTTTTCATTTTCTTTAAATGATTGTTCACCAAACGTACGAGCCATCAATCGAGCCAATTCGCCAACTTCTTCTGTTAAAATCGTCATATTGGTTAGCTCATTAAAATATCTGACTCCAAAGGTTTTTATCCATGTATCAACATCTTTTTGTGCTTGTTTTATTGTCAGATCTGCCATATTATTCTTTATTTTTGGTATCAATAACAATGGTTACAGGACCATCATTCAAAAGTTCTACCTTCATGTCGGCACCAAATTCACCTGTTTGAATTGTTTTCCCTGTTTCTATCGAAAGTTTTTTCACAAAATAGTTATATAGAGGTATCGCGACATCTGGTTTGGATGCCTTTATATATGAAGGTCTATTCCCTTTTTTTGTACTTGCAAAAAGAGTGAACTGACTAATAACCAACAATTCACCTCCAACATCATCAACCGAAAGATTCATTAGGTCGTCGGAATCATTGAATATTCTCATTTTTGCAATTTTAGCACAGAGCCATTCTATATCTTCTGTTGTGTCGGAATCTTCGATTCCAACTAAAATTAATAAGCCTCGTGCAATTTCTGATTTCTTTTTGCCTTCAATTGTTACCGATGCTTTGCTCACTCGTTGAATTACAGTTCTCATTATCGTTTAAAATACTGTTACATAACCAAAATGTATTTTTGCTTCATTAAATGCTATGGGATTTCCAAATTGACTTCCATAAGCATAACTTATACTAAAGATATTCGATTTATTTCTAATGTTTAAACCTAATCCAAAGCCATACGGCGTATCATGAATTGTTGTCGATACTCTGTTTTCATAATATGCTCCATTAAAAAATAGGAATAAGTTTGAACTTTTTTGAAAGATAAATCGATACTCGATATTTAAAATAGAATACCGAGAACATGAAATAGCATTTTCGTCAAACCCTCGTAATGACTTAGCTCCACCTATTTTATATAGCTCATTTTTGAATAATGTTGAACTTTGTAATAAAGCCGATTTATCTTCAAGTAATATTACCGTTCGTTTGGTTATTGGAATGAAGACAGAAAATTCTTCTTTTAAATCTATATCAGTAGTTTTCAATTTAATACCATCATAAATATTTTGATTGGCTAAAGGATTTTTGGCTATAGTTTTTGTGCCAGATCCAACATTTATTTCAAAGATATAGCCTTTTCTTGGATTAAAGGAATAATCAAGTTGCCAAAGTTTTGCACCGGCTCCAATGCTCGTTTTAGTAATATCAGCATAATCCGGTAATGTCGTTGCATCTTTTATCAATGTTTGGTCTAATAAAGTTGATGATTTATTTTCGAAGTATATTCGAATCAATTTGTTATATGTAAAATAATAAGGTATGGCAGTCATAATATCAGTATTCATATATGAAGTATCTTGTTTGAATATAGTAATGTTTGATTCACTGCCAAAGCGACTTTTCAATATATATTTAACATTATATCCAGCTGATAATTTCTGAGATGCAACATCCAGTTTTTGCCAATCTAGATTTATCAATTCTCCATAATTAAGAATATTATTCAGATTTATTGTAATCTTTCCTGTAATTAGCAATTTATAACTATTCTGAGGATCTGGAGCAAAACCAATTAAGCCATCAAATTGATTTGAAGACTTTTTTTTCAACTCACATTTAATTTCAACAGTATTATTTTCTTTAAAAGCAACCATTGGTTTTCCGACAATTTCGACAAACGAAAGTTCATTAATTGCTTCGGGTATTGATTTTATGATACTTTCATCATAAGATGTTCCTAGTTTCAAATTAATATGAGATAATAAAAAAGTAACATTTATGTTTGAATACCCTATTGGTGTAAACAAAGTGACCACAAATCGATTGGATTTCGACAAAAGTGCAACGGCATTTATTCCATCTTTTAACTGTTCAATACTATCGAGTTTAATTGATGCAAATGGATATCCATTGTTTTCGAAATAGTTTATTAGTAAATCGCGTTTACTAATAAATTCTAAAATATCAACCCCTCCTCTTTTATTTTTTAATCCGGCATAAGCCAATGCTATTTCGGGAATCGACTCTAATCGAATATGACCTTTATTAAATTTTTCTCCAGAAAAAAAATATGCAATAAATGTTGATGAATCTTTTTTCAAAGAATCAAATGATGCTGTTAGAAATCCTTGATTACGAATACTTTCAGCAAGTTCTTTCAATGTTTTTAATATAGATAATGAATCATTAAAATCTTTTGTATATATCATTTTCCTTGCAATATTTTTCGAAACTGTATCAACGCCTTCAATTTTTAAATTGTAACGTGATTGACAGAACATCGATATCGGCAATAGTAATATAACGAAAATGAGTTTCATCTTACTTGCTCATAAATCCTTGTTTAATAAGTTCGTCGAGCAATACTTTTGAAAATGTTATATTATTTTGTTTTGGATATCTTTTTTGGGTAAAAATTTGTGCTAGGTTTTCTGTAGCATTTGTTTTAACCAATTCTTTATACAACTCAAGAGATTCTTTTCCATCATATAAGTTTGAAATATCTTTATTGCTATAGTCATGATATATTTCAGAATGAACAACGGCTTCCAAAGGTAATCGATCTGATATTTCAGGAATTTCGTCAGCATATCCCAAAACAACAGTTGTAACAGGAAATACACCTTGAGGCAAGTGTAATATTTCAATTATTTTGGGTGCTGTATAATTAGTAGTTCCCAAATAACAAATACCTAAACCTAATGATTCGGCTGCAATACATGCATTTTGGGCTGCAATTACAACATCAATAGAAGCTGTATAAAACGACAAAAAATTATCGTAACCGGGTTCTGCATTATTTAGTTCGCACCATTTTTTAAATCGATTCAAATCGGCACAAAAGGTAAGTACGACCGGAGCTTCTTCAATCATTGCCTGATTAAAATGACACTCGGATCTTAAGTTCTTTTTTATTTCTTTTTCGGTAGTAACTATAATACTATACCATTGCATATTTCCAGTATTCGATGCTCGAATTGCAGCTTCTAAAACTTTATCAAGTTTTGATTTTTCAACCTCTTTATTTTTGAATTTTCTTATTGAAACGTGATTGTTTAAAACGTCTAACATAATATTAAAGGATTAATTGATATTGCTTTTAAATAAAGAAGGCGTGAAATTTTCCACGCCTTCTTTGAAAGATAACTGTTAATCGAAACTTTGATTTGGTTTTGATGAAATACTAATAATTTCGAAATATTCTGAAGGCGAAATATCATTTAGGTAGTAATTTACAGGATCAATAGGTTTTCCTCCTTTATGAACCTCGTAATGAATATGTGGACCGGTTGATAATCCGGTATTTCCTGTAAGTCCAATCAAATCACCACGTTTAACTTTTTGACCAAGTCTTGCTTTTATGACACTCATGTGTCCATATAAGGTTTGAAATCCAAAACCATGATTTATAATAACATGTTTGCCATACCCTCTATCAAAGTCTGCATAACAAACAACTCCATCACCAGTTGCATATATTTTTGTTCCTTGCGGGGCAGACCAATCGCAACCACAATGCATCTTTTTCGTTTTATAAATGGGATGAATTCTATATCCAAAACCAGAGACAAACATAACTCTACCGTTCTCCGCTACTGGTTTAATGGCTGGTATTGAACGTAGCATAACTTCTTTATTCTTCGCTAAACTGATAATTTCGTCAAACGATTTTGACTGAATATACAGTTGTTTTTGCATTCGGTCAATTTGTTTTGTGGTTTGTAATACGATATCAAGATTTGGTTTCTCTTCCAGTTCTTCATATCTATTTACACCACCAAAACCAGCTCGTCTTACTGAATTTGGAATTGGTTCTGCTTCAAAAACCATCCGATAGATATTGTTATCTCTGTCTTGTAAATCGTTGACAACGGTATTTATTTGATTTACTTTCCCCGACAACAATTCATAATGTAACCGTAATTCACGATTTTCTTCACGCAATGCTCGTTCTCTTGGTGATGGAAAAAATTCGATGTAGGCTATAACCAATATAAGCCCTACAACCAAGCCTGAAGATAGGTATGCAAAAAATTTAAAAACATATTCTTTAAAAGAAACCTGTATCTTTTCAAAACTGAGTGTCTCTGGATTGAATCTGAACTTATGTTTTCGTCGTCTTTTATGTTTGTGTTTATTGGTCATCAAATCTTTTGATTATTTTTTTGATGCAAGCTTAATACCCCATTGCTTAATGAATTTACAAAAGTATAAAAGAATTTTAACCAATTGATTATTTCTTATATTTTTCGTAAACTTATTTACTGTAACGGAGTCGTTTCTTTTTTATTTTGTTTAATCGTAAAATAAAAAGTAGAGCCTTTACCAATTTCCGATTCGAACCAGATTTCGCCCCCCATGAGTTCAACAATTCCTTTTGCAATCGATAATCCTAAACCGGAACCACCATATTTTACGGCAATGGAACGATTTGCTTGTGTAAACCTATTGAATATCAAATCGATTTTTTCTGATTCTATTCCCATACCGGTATCTGATATTTTAAATTTTAGTTTACCATTATGTTCGGGTTTGTATGATATACTGATTTTCCCATTTTCGGTAAATTTAACAGCATTGCTGGCTATATTCACGATTACTTGATATAATCGAGTTCTATCAGAATATATCATATCATATTCATCGAACAATCCTTTATTTAATTCAATTATTATATTCGTTTTATTTACTCGCAAGATTTGTGCATCAATTACCATTTTTATCTCATCTAGCAATAAATTAAGACTAAATTCTTCATTATAAAAAGTCATTTGGCCTGTCTCTATTCTTGAAACGTCTAAGATATCTTCAATAACCCGTAATAATTGTTTCCCACAACCATCAATTATAGATATATAACTTTCAGTTTCTTCTTTACTTTTCGAGCTTAATATTAGTTTCGAAAATCCAATAAAACCATTAAGTGGTGTTCTAATTTCATGACTAATATTTGAGAGGAACATCGATTTTAAATTATCAGATTCTTCTGCTTTTTCTTTTGCTATTTTTAAATTGTGTTCATATTCCATCCTTTCGGAAACATCGTGTACTAGGCATAACAGATGATTTTTTTCGCCAATAGCAACAATTGAACTTAGTACATGAACAGGAATATTTTTACCAGAAGAATGTTTAATTTCATCATAAAAATTGGACATTGAGTCTATATTTTCAGAATTTTCTATATCTTTTATACATAAGACATCCTTTTTCAACTTATCAACAATTTCTTTTCGTTTATAGCCTAAAAGGTTTTCACCTTCTTTATTTGTTTCAACTATAAACCCAGATTCCATTTCTACAAGAAATGCAGCATCGTTAAGATTTTCGAATAAATCATGATATCGTTTTTCTGTTTTTTTTAATAAATCCTGAGCCAATACTTTATCTGTATTATCGAATAAAATACCATCGATGGTTGTTATATTCGTTTCTGAAGAATAGACAAATCGACCTCTAATTAGTATCCATTTGGGGTGACCTGCTTTTGTGGTGATAATATATACACTTTCTGTTTCTTTATTCTTGCCTATATGATTCTTAAGCCGTGCAAATAATATTTTTTGAGATTCTTCTGATAAAATATTCGAAATTGCTTTTTCATCCTTTCCTATAAAATCGTCAACACTATATCCAGTAAGTGCTGTTATACCTTCACCGATTAATCCTATTCGCCATCCTTTATCATATACAATTTGAAAAACTACTCCCGGAATATTATTTACTAATGTTTTATACCGTTCATTACTTTTATATAATTCGGATTCTGCAATAGACCTTTTTTGTCCATGCACATCAATTGTCTCTAATAGATTATTGAATTCATCGTATAACTCCCCTATTTCATCAAAACTCGTTTTATTAATTCTTCTCGAATAATTTTTATCGTTAATAATTCTCTGTGTTACTCGAATTAAATATGAAATTGGATTAGAGATATAACGATGGAATAAATAAATAAGTAGGAAAGCAAACAATAACTGTATTAAAATTATAATAGCAGTACATTTCAAAATATCACTTATCAATGGTTTTATATCTACGAAACTTCGTACATATAAATTTCCTAATTTTGATCGATTAAATGTTATTGGAACTGTTATATGGACAAATCCTTTTGAGTAATTATTTTTATAATTACTCAAAGCCGTCTCACAGGAATCTTTAGATCTATGATATTCCCCTAATATAGTTCCTTTTGTATCAATTGCTATTGCATCATAAACAAATGGGAGTCTTGAAAAATCTTCAATTTCAAATTTAATATCTGAGGTATTGTCATTTAGTAATAATAGTCCACAATAATCGCTAATTAAATGTGCCGAAATTAAACTCAATCGCGTAACTTCATTTTCAATTCTTTTAAATTCATATTTGAATGTTATTGATTCTGCAAAAATAAACACAACAATGCTAGCCAAGAAAACTATCAATGTAACCTTCGTTCTCATTTTTATATTTCTAAAATGCATCATAAGTCTTATATCGAAAATATCACGTCGTTTACACTAAATTATAGATTGTTATTACAAATATACATTTATTAGCATATTTAACAATACATTTCCCCCGAAACCTAAAGTAAAAACTTCCGTAACATTCGCCATGATTGAAATTAAAGATTTAAATACGAGTCAAATACCTTATGTAATCAATATATCAGATTGTGAACTCGGTGAACAATATATCTCAAAAAGAGCCCTTACGCATTTAATAAAAGAGAAAGGAACTGCAATAACAAGAGTCGCTTTATTTGATAACGAAGTATCGGGATTTGCAATAGCATATATTCTAAATTTCAAGCAATTGCATAATATTCTAAAGAACAATATTGATCAATTACCAAAAGAATATCGGGATATAAATTTACAATTTGGATATATAAAGTCTATAATTGTACAAAAAGGGAAACAAAATATTGGTATTGGTAAAATGCTGTGTAATGATTTGATAAATGAATTAAACAAAAGCGGGGCAAATGCTTTTATTGTAACTGCTTGGAAGAAAAAAGGGGAAATACCTGCAAATAAAATATTACAGCAGTCTGGATTAAATGTTTTGTGTGAGATTCCTGAATTTTGGAAAGATGAAAGTATTTCAATAAAATATAAATGTCCGATTTGTGGGAATCCACCTTGTCAATGTTCTGCTGTTATATTTGGAAAAATTGATTAGTTTATTTCAGCTTATTCTTTTTTTTAGACAGAAACAATTACGACAAAGCGTTCTTCTTTTATTTTGAAATTTCAATTCAGCGAAATCACAAATATTAAATTCATTAACATTAGACAATATTAACAAACCATATCTAGCATCTTTTTTACATAATCAGCTTCAGGAACTAATTCCCGTAACTTTAATATAAGAGGTTTCGCTGCCCATGTATCTCCATTTTCAAGATATATTTCAGCAAGATTACGAATAGATCGAACAAACTCAGAATCACATGTTATTGCTTTTTTATAATAGGCAATAGCTTTGGGTTTCTCATTTAATCCAAAATATGCTACTGCCGTATTATGTAATACATTTACATTGTTAGGATTTAAACGTAATGATTGTTCAAAATACTTAACAGCGTCCTCAAATTGACCTAATATACGATGAGAGTCTGCTAAACAGAATAAAAGCCCCTCATTTTTATTATCATACTCTAAAGCTTCTGTAAAATATTTTATAGCATCTGCATGAACGCCTAATTCTGCAAAATTAATACCCAAACAGAAACTATCTTTGAATCCTGGTTTATTTATTGTCCTATATTTTAATAAACAGGCTATAGCTTTATCATATTGCTTAAGTGCATGTAAACTTACACTCAATCCATAAAGAGCTTTCGTTGATGTTGGCTTGTGCTTTAATGATGTTATAAAATTATCAACAGCTGCTTCATGATTACCTTTCAAACCGTATGCAACAGCCAGATAATGCCAAGCAATATGCCAATTTGGATAATCTTGTACTAATTGACTGGCCAGTTCAAGTAATTCTTCATACTTAAATGCCTGAGCGAGACTCACTAATTGTTTCTCGTATGCAACTCTTTCCATAACAAATATTTTCATCTAAATTACAAAAAAGTAGGAAATAAAAACTTAAAATTTCTTTTTTTCAAAAAAAAGTCTTTTGTCGTTTTTATTCAAATATTTCTAAGATTTCCTTTCCCCATATCGACTTATTTAGGTCTTGAAATCTAAAAAATCAATTTTTCTTAAATATTTCTACCAATATCATATTTAAAGTAAAAATTAAATATATATTTGTATAAAATTGTTAACATTTAATCAAACACATTATGAACAAATCAGAATTAATCGACGCAATTGCAGCAGAATCTGGATTAACAAAGGCTGATTCTAAAAAAGCTTTAGACGGAATTGTTGCATCAGTAACTAAAGCTTTAAAAGGTGATGATAAAGTTGCTCTTGTAGGCTTTGGAACATTTGGGACTTCTGTTCGTGCAGCAAGAACCGGAAGAAATCCACAAACTGGAAAAGAAATTCAAATTAAAGCTAAAAAAGTCGTTAGCTTTAAAGTTGGAAGCGAACTTTCTGCTTCAATACAATAAAAGGACTTTATTTTTCGGAATTTAAGGAACATCTCTATTGGTGTTCCTTTTTTTATTTATAGAATGGTTATTGGTAACGAAAGATAAAAAATTGAACCAATACCTATTTGGGATTGCGCCCAGATTTTGCCCCCCATCATTTCAACTATCTTTTGACTAATACTTATTCCAAGCCCTAAACCACTCCTTGAAAATTGACTATTGTCTATTTGTTTAAACAATTTGAATATGTCCAAAAGACTTTTTTCATCGATACCAACTCCTGAATCTTTTACATAGAACTCTATGGTATTATTATTTAATTTATACCCTAATTCTATAAAACCTTCGTTTGTAAATTTCACGGCATTATCAACTAACTCTTTAAGAATCTGGATCAACCTCGATTGATCTGAATTGAGTAAAAGTGATTGCAAATTTCCCTTTTTTATAGTAAAGGATATGATTTCTTCTTTTCCATTTTCAAACAATTTTCGACGAGAAAAGACATCCAACTCTGTAAAAACTGTATTTAAATCTATACGTTTTTTATTAAGAACTATTTGGTTGGTTTGTATTTTTGACAATTCTACAATTTTATCAAGTGTTTCTATGAGTTGAAATCCACTTTTTTGAATTATTGAAACGTATTGTTTCCGTTTTGCTGTATCAATTGTATCTGATTCCAGTAGTCTCGAAAACCCAATTATTACGTTCATTGGGGTTCTTACTTCATGTGAAATATTGGAAATAAATGTATTTTTAAATTTCTCAAAATTATTTTCTTTTTCTTGTTTTTCAATTCTGTTAAAGAATTTGATATCATCCTTTTTATTTCCAGAATTCATGAATGTAGCATCAAAATATCGTTGATCGGGATCATTAATTTGCTGTGTTCTTATTATTTCTTTATCAGAAGGTTGATTGTCGAAAAATGGTTTTTGAAGATCCTGAATTTCATAAAGATATTCCAAAGGACTATTACCTTGACTACTCGCTAGATTAATTCCTTGCAAATTATCAAATTTGTATGTATTTTTACCTACGTTATATTGATATCGTCCCTGTTCAACAACGTGATTTACTTTATTTAACATATAACCCTGATTATTCAGATAATCATGAAACGATTTGAAATTGTTTTCCTCATAACCATTTTCAATTTTAGAGTTATCAATACTTGACTGTAATATGTTTACAAACGAAATTGAGTTAGTAATATCTAATTCGGTGAGTGATTTATCAATAACTGTATTTAACTCAGGAACATCATTAGGTGATAAACCTTTATCAAAAAAGATAACAGGGATTTTTCTTGTTACGGTTTGACTATTTTTGGCTGTAAAAAATGATTGCATTGATCCTGTAAAGGATTGAGTATCTACAACAATAATTTGTGGTATTATTTTGCAAGCAAGACTAAGACAGTTGTCTATATTTGAAACAGATACAATATCAGGTGTACCATAATTCTCTAAAAAAATAAATCTAAGCTTTTCTATCAAATTTCCATCCCCCGAAACTATAAGCACCTTTTTCATGAATTTGCAAATTTATTTTTCTGCATTCCTTTACTGAAAAAAGCCTTTTTAAGTTACAATTCTATCGTTTTTTTTCGATAAAACGAACTCGTTTAATTGTTTCATCTAATGATAACATCATCTATAATATTTTCGCCAGCTTTTGAATTGACAAGATCTATAATATTACTTCGCAACATTAGTAATTCGTTTCTCAACACAGATGAATCGACCTGAAGATACAGTTTTCGACCTGAGATGTCTATTTTTGTGGTTGATTTGGCAATTTTTACACCAACAATATCTTTCCAATTGTTGATAATTTTATGTTCAAGAAATTTCTGCCAGATTCCATTTTGTTTTAGAATTGTTTCAAAAAGTTTTTCAACAGTTTCATTATTGTTTTTTCGTTTCATTATTTTTTATATAATGCTATATTTCGAAGCCTATTTAATAATGTGGGGTGTGAGTAATGAAAGAATACATAAAGTGGATGAGGCGTAAGATTGCTCAAATTTTTAACCGAAAGTTTTTTTAATGCCAGTTGTAATGCTTCGGGATCATTTTTTATGGCAGCAAATGAATCTGCTTCGTATTCATTTTTTCGAGATATAATATTTACCATTATTCCAAATATAAATGAAAGCGGACTGTATAATATTGCAAATGCAATTAACGCCATGTGGATACTATGTTGTTTTGCTCCTAATGCCATTGATAATGCTGGTTGATTTACAAAAAATCCTAGGATAAAGAACATCAATCCTGTCTGAATCAATGAGAAAGCAATCATCATCAATACATGTTTCTTTTTATAATGACCGATCTCATGAGCAAGTACAGCTACAATTTCGGCGACAGTCATATCTTTAACCAAAGTATCGAAAAGGACAATTCGTTTTTTTGCTCCAAGTCCGCTAAAATAGGCATTTGCTTTCGTCGAGCGTTTTGATCCATCGATTATAAAAATATTATGAAGCTTAAATCCAACCTTTTCACTAAAAATAGTGATGGCTGATTTTAACTCACCATCTTCAAGAGGTGTTTGCTTGTTAAATAGTGGGACAATTATACTAGAATAAAACATAGCCATAAAGACAGCTATAAAACCAACGACACACCATGCGTAGATCCAAAATGTCGTAGGAAAAACCGAAATTAGCCAAATAATTAATGATAAGACACTTCCTCCAAAAATCGCACCTAATAACCAACCTTTGAGTTTATCTAATATATATGTTTTAACGGTTGTTGTATTAAATCCATATTTAGCTTCAATAACAAATGTATCATAAATATCAAAAGGAGTATTTAATAAATCAGACGCAAACATTAGTATTCCAAAGAAATACAACGCTTGTAAAATTGGATTATCAGTAAATCCACGAACAATAGTATCAACAAAATTGAATCCACCAAGTAGCAACATTCCAATAATCAAAACAAAGCTAAAAGTACTTGTAATTAACTTAAAACTATCATTTTCACGTTCGTATGATTGTTGCTTTTTATATTTTTCTTCGTCATATAGCCCCTGTAATTCAACAGGAAGAGACATTCCTAATCTACTCTTATTTAAATATTCTAAAACTCTTTCAAGAATATAATCAAAAGTCAATACGCCGATAATGAAGCCATACAACACACTGGAATCCATAAATTTATCAATTTTTTATTACGTTATTTTTTTTATTCAAAGATATATTATTTTCTATCATTTTTTGTTTTTTAATTAATTTATAAAGAATACAATATAAAGGGAAGGAACACAATAACCGAATAAAATAATCGTTAGTGAAATTGAATTGTTTTTTTATTACAAATTACTATATTTGCCTTCTTAATTATGTCAATGCAAAAATATTACATATACTTATTAATCGCTTCATTTACTGCGATTTCTTGTCGTAGTGAATTTCAAAAGATAGTCAAAAGTAATGACTACAATAAGAAATATGAAGCAGCTATTCAATATTTTAATAAAAAAGACTACTCAAAATCTCAGGAACTTTTTGAAAGCATTTTACCCGTTTATAAAGGGACAGAAAAAGACGAAATGATTAATTTTTATGTTGCCCAATGTTATTATAAAAATGAAGATTGGGTAATGGCTTCATACAATTTTCAATCATTTGTAAATGCATTTCCAAATAGTGATAAAAATGAAGAATGTCTATATTTAACAGGGTATTGTTACTATAAATGTTCTCCAAAATATTCGTTAGACCAAGATTATACGAAAAAAGCAATTGAAGAATTTCAGGTATATTTAAGTAGATATCCCAAAGGAGTAAACATTGATCTTTGTAATAAATATAGTTCAGAATTAAGAAAGAAAATTGAGAAAAAGGCTTACTTAAATTCTAAACTATATTATGATATGGATCAATATAAAGCAGCAACAGTAGCTTTTAAAAACTTTATAAATACATTTCCTGATTCTGATTATAGAGAAGAAACTATGTACTTAATAGTCAAATCAGGATATCTTATGGCAAGCAATAGCATCACAACAAAACAATTCGAACGATATGAATCGGTTGTTTCTGATTATGAATCTTATATTGATGAGTATCCTACAGGAAAATTTGTGAAGGATGCTGAAAAATATTTTACCAAAAGCCAAGAATTTATAAAAAAATCATCACAATAAAATCGGTTTAAATCATTATTATGGACTACAAAAAATCAAAAGCACCTTGCACAACAATCACACGTGACATTGTTGATCTTGAAAAAGGAACAAATAACATTTACGAATCATTAGTGATTATCGCAAAACGTTCTGATCAAATTGCAATAGAAATAAAAAAAGAGTTAGACCAAAAACTTGAAGAATTTGCTTCTTTTTCTGATAATTTAGATGAGACATTTGAAAATCGTGAGCAAATTGAAATTTCAAAATTTTATGAACGTCTTCCTAAGCCAACACTAATGGCTATTGAAGAATTCAAAGAAGATAAAATTTATTGGAGAAGACCAGAAGCAGATCCATTGTCTGCTATTTAAATTGACCATAGCAAATGCTAAGGGGTAAAAAAATAGTATTAGGAATAACCGGCAGTATAGCCGCATATAAATCGGCTACACTAGTTCGTTTACTAATAAAGTCAGGTGCTGAGGTACAGGTTTTAATGACGCCTTGTGCTAAGGAATTTATTACCCCCCTTACAATGTCAACATTAAGTAACAAACCTGTTCTAAGTGAGTTCTTTAACGAAAGAACTGGTAATTGGAATAGTCACGTAGATCTTGGATTATGGGCCGATTTATTTGTTATTGCCCCAGCATCAGCAAATACAATGGGGAAGATGGCAACGGGTATTTGTGACAATCTACTTTTAACTACATATTTATCAATGCGATGTCCTGTCATGATAGCACCGGCTATGGATATGGACATGTTTGAGCATCCTGCAACACGCAAAAATATTTCTATTTTACAATCTTATGGAAATATTATTGTAGAACCAACATTAGGTGAATTAGCAAGTGGTTTATCGGGTAAAGGTCGAATGGAAGAACCTGAGATCATAATCAACAAGATTGAACAATTTTTCGACTCACAACAAACAAATTCTAAAAAAAAAATTTTAATAACAGCAGGGCCGACCAATGAACCAATTGATCCTGTGAGGTTTATTAGCAACCATTCGTCAGGTAAAATGGGATTTGCATTGGCTGAAGAACTTGCTAATATGAATTTTGAAGTTTTCCTAGTTAGTGGACCTGTAGGACTCCCTACTCCATCAAGAAACATAACAAGAATTGATATTACAACAGCAAATGAAATGTATGAAAAAGCAGTTGAGCTATTCCCTTCATGTGTTGCAGCTATACTTTGTGCAGCAGTAGCAGACTACACACCTAAAAATGTCTCTGATAAAAAAATAAAAAGAGATAACAATTCGTTGTTTATCGAACTAATTCCAAATAAAGACATAGCAATGGAACTCGGTAAAATAAAAACAAAGGAACAACGTTTGGTTGGTTTTGCTCTTGAAACAGAACAGGAAACAAATAATGCAAAATTAAAGTTACAAAAGAAAAACCTTGATTTTATTGTACTCAATTCGCTTAATGATAAAGGTGCAGGATTTAAATATGACACCAACAAGATTAAAATTATCGATGCCGATGGTTCTGTAACAGACTTCGAATTAAAAACGAAACGTCTTGTAGCTAAAGATATTATCAATAAATTAACGGCAATCTTATGATATTAAGAATTAAATTACTATTAGTTCTAATCTTGGCATTACTATCGACTGTTGGAAATTCGCAAGAAATAAAATGCATAGTTTCTGTTTCGGCTAAAGAACAGCAAGAAAGCGATGCAAGTGTCTATACGAATATGAAAAAATCCATCGAACAATTTATGAATAGTCAGGTTTGGACTGATAATGTATTTGATGAAAAAGAAAAAATTGAAATGAATATTTCAATTACTGTAACACAAAAACAAGGAGATAATTTTGATGCCACAATACAGATTCAATCAAACAGGCCGACGTATGGTGCTCGATATAATTCAATGATGTTCAATTTTGTCGATGATAAATTTAAATTTATCTTTCAAGAATTTGGTACAATAGAATTTGATGAACAAAGGTTTAATTCCAATCTAACATATACATTAGCATTTTACACATACATGGTTTTAGGTTTAGATTACGATTCATACTCTCTAAACGGAGGGACAAAATGGTTTCAAAAAGCAGAAACAATTGTTAACAATGCACAAGGACAAAGCGATTATTCAGGTTGGAAAGCATACGAAAACAAAGAGAACAAATATTGGTTGGTCGAAAACATTTTAAACCCAAGCTATGCTCCATTTCGGACTTGTCTATATGACTATCATCGTTTAGGACTTGACATTATGAATGAAAAGCCATTAGATGGTAGAGCAAAGATAGCAGAAGCATTAACAGAATTGGAAAAAGTACATTCTGTTAAACCAGGATTAATCATTATGACAGCATTTTTTCAAGCAAAAAGCAAAGAAATAATTAGCATATTTTCTGAATCACAACCCGATGAAAAGGCACGAGTTGTAACACTTTGTAAAAAAGTTGATCCAGCTCGTGCAAGCGATTACGATAAAATTACGGCACAAAAATAAGTACACAGTTGCAATGTTACAGACATTAAAAATAAAAAATTTTGCACTTATTGATTCTTTAGAGATTGACTTCGATAAAGGATTTACCACCGTTACTGGCGAAACAGGAGCTGGAAAATCAATTATTCTTGGAGCCTTATCACTCTTGATTGGTCAACGAGCAGACACTTCTATACTTAAACGACCAACAGAAAAAAGCATTATTGAAGCATCTTTTAATATAATTGGCTACGAATTAGAACAATTCTTTGATGACAATGATATTGATTTCGAAACGATATCAATAATAAGACGTGAAATATCACCAAATGGAAAATCAAGAGCTTTTGTGAATGACTCTCCTGTAACGTTAGATATTTTAAAAACATTAGGACAAAACCTTATTGACATTCATTCACAGCACGATAATAGTTTACTAAATACGAGCGAATTCCAACAGAATATACTTGACTGTATTGCCGCAATTGAATCAGAAGTTACAAGCTATAATCAATCATATAACTTATTAAAGAAACAAGAACTTGAACTTGAAAAAGTTAAGAAACTTGCAGAAAAATCGAATTTGGAATTACAATTCAAACAATTTTTGTTTGACGAATTAATCAATGCGAAACTTATCGAAGACGAACTAGCCGAACTAGAAGAAGAGTTCGATAAATTGAATCATACAGAAGATTTGAAAGAAGCATATTCTCAAGTTCAATCTATTTTCCAAAACAATGAAAATAATATTATTAGTCAATTAAATACCGTTGTTACGTCACTTTCAAAATCTAAAGATTTTTATAAACCTTCAGAACAAATAATTGCAAGATTAGAAGAAAATCTTATTGAGTTAAAAGATATAGCAAACGAAATAAATAATCATTTCAACAATATTTATGCAGATCCAGAACGCCAACAAAAAATAGGGAAAAGGCTTGATGTCATACTGAACCTGCAACAAAAACATAAAGTACGAACAGTAAAACAATTACTTGACATTCAGAATGAGTTAGAACAATTTATTTTGAAAACGACATTGTTTGATCAAACAATTCTAGCACTTGAACAAGAAATCGAAAACATAAAAAAAGAACTTGACAAAACGGCAACAATATTATTAGAAAAACGAAAACAAGCAGCATTACCATTAAGTGAAACAATCACAAAAAAGTTAAAAGAATTAGGTATGCCAAATGTTATCTTTCAGATTGAGGTTACAAACACAAACGAACTTCGCCGAAATGGGAAAAGCGAAACAAAATATACATTCTCCGCAAATAAAAATATGCCGTTGCAACCAATAACAGAAACAGCATCAGGAGGTGAATTATCAAGAATAATGCTTTGTCTAAAAGCAGAATTATCGAAAGCAAAATCATTACCAACCATTATTTTTGACGAGATTGATACGGGTGTATCTGGCGATATTGCCGATAAAATGGGAAATATCATGAAACAAATGTCAAAAAACATGCAAGTAATATGTATAACCCATTTAGCTCAAATTGCAGCAAAAGGCAATGAGCATCATATTGTTTATAAACAAGATACAGAAACATCTACAAATACAAATATAAAAAAATTAACATTAGAAGAACGAATAAACGAAATTGCCAAAATGGTAAGTGGCAAAAACCTAACAAATGCAGCAATTCAGAACGCTAAAGAATTGCTTAAAAATTAAATTTAAAAGTTAAAATATGGCACAAGATTTATTAAAAGGAAAAAGAGGAATTATTTTCGGTGCATTGAACGAAATGTCTATTGCATGGAAAGTTGCAGAAAAAGCACACGAACAAGGTGCCGAATTTGTATTAACAAATACCGATGCGGCAATAAGACTTGGAACAATTAATGAGTTAGCAACAAAAACAAATTCAAAAGTAATAGCAGCCGATGCTGCGAACGTAGATGATCTGGAAGCATTATTAGTAGAAGCTCAACAACATTTAGGCGGTAAAATCGATTTTATTTTACATTCAATAGGAATGTCTATAAATGTAAGAAAGAACCGACCTTACGATGATTTAGATTACAACTACATGATGAAAAGTCTGGATATTTCAGCAATTTCATTTCACAAATTATTACAATCGGCACGTAAACTTGATGCTATCAACGAATGGGGATCTGTTATTGCACTAACCTATATAGCATCCCAACGTTCATTCTACGGATACAATGAAATGGCCGAAGCTAAAGCTATGCTAGAATCAATAGCACGAAGCTTTGGTTACATCTACGGACGGAATAAAAAAATCAGAATAAACACCATTTCGCAATCACCAACATTGACGACTGCAGGTAGCGGTGTTAAAGGCATCAACGATTTGTTCGATTTCGCAGAACGAATGTCGCCTCTTGGTAATGCAAGTGCTGAGGATTGTGCTGAATACTGTATTGTAATGTTCTCGGACTTCACAAAAAAAGTGACCATGCAAAATTTATACAACGACGGAGGTTTTTCGAGTGTGGGAATGAGTTGGAAAGCAATGCAAGTATATTCCAAAAATCTTGACGAGATATTAAAAGAAGAAAAAGAAATTACAGACTAATATTTTTTTATTTCTTTGAAATCCACGAAAGACGGCAATCAGAATATTGATTGCCGTCTTTGATTTTTATTTGAGACTTTCATGTTTGGAAAAAATCAGCACATTCAAAAAATCATATATATTTGTCATCGACAATTAAGAATCTGTCATTTTAAAAACTAGAATGAAATCATATAATTGGGGAATTCTTGGAACAGGAAATATTGCTGGGAAATTTGTTGAAGGATTGCAATTTGTAAAAGATGCAAATATCTATGCTGTGGCATCAAGAACGAAAGCTAAAGCTTTGGATTTTGCAAATAAATATCACGTTCAAATTGCTTATGGCACATATCAAGATATGATAGACGACAAATTTGTCGATATAATTTACATAGCGACAACCAACAACCTCCATTATGAAAACACGTTAATGTGCCTTAATGCAGGGAAAGCTGTTTTGTGCGAAAAACCTTTTACACTTAGAGTTTCTCAGCTACAAGAAATGATCGATTTAGCTTATTCAAAAAAGATTTTCTTGATGGAAGCTCTTTGGAGTCGTTTTTTACCAACGATAGAAAAAGTAATAACACTAATTGAATCGGGTGCAATAGGTGAACCTCATATTATCAAAGCTGACTTTGGGTTCAAAGCTCAATATTCTTCAGAAAGTAGATTGTTTAATTCCTTATTAGGTGGTGGTTCTGTTTTAGATATTGGTATATATCCACTGTTTCTTTCTCTTTTACTATTCGGAAAATCATTGTCTATAAAAGCATTATCAATAAATGCACAAACAGGTACAGACATTACAACTGGCATGATTATTATACACCCCAAAGAACGGATGTCAATACTAGCCTCTTCGTTTGCAGTTCCGTTAGAAACAAAAGCTGAAATTGTAGGTACAGACGGAACTATTACATTACACAGAATGTTTCACATGCCAACCACTATAAGTATAACAAAAGATGGAAAAACTAAAAAAATTCCAATAAAAATAAAAGGTAACGGCTATAATTACGAAGCTGAAGAAGTAATGAAATGTATATCTCAAGGGAAAATAGAAAGTACCAAGCTTCCACTGTCTTTTAGTCTGGAATTAATGAAAATGATTGACACTGTATTAAATCATGAATAGTTGATCTTTATGAACAAAAAATCAAAAAAAGAGACCAATAGCAACAACATTGTTGAACCTGTTTATAAAACGATGAATCAATATGTTCAATATGCTATCATCGTTTTAATGGTGTTTATTCTTTATGGAAATACAATCATGCATGATTACGCTCTTGATGATTATGTTGTTATATCCGATAATTCATTTACACAAAAAGGTCTTTCCGGTCTTAAAGATATCTTTTCTTATGACTCTTTTAAAGGCTACGGCAATAACTTCATAAATTCGGTTGCAGGAGGACGATACAGACCATTTTCAATTGCTACCTTTGCAATAGAAAAACAATTATGGGGACAAAACCCTCATATTAGTCATTTTATAAATATTATTTTGTATGCATTGACTTGTGTTCTCGTTTTCTCTTTACTTTCAAAACTATTAGAGCATTACAATAAAAATGATTGGTTCAATTCTATTCCGTTTATAGCAACACTACTTTTTGCAGCACATCCAATCCATACCGAAGTTATTGCAAACATAAAATGTCGTGATGAAATTTTTGCCTTATTATTTTCATTACTAAGTTTATGGCTTATTATGAAATATTTAGATGGAAAATCAAAGTTATATATTATTTTTAGCCTCTTTTGTTTTTTTATTGCACTGCTTTCGAAAGAAATAGCAATTATCTTCGTGTTAATTATTCCGGCTACGATATATTTTTTGACGACACATTCTCCCCAAAAGATTATTCAAATTAGTCTGCCGATTATTCTTATTGCAATCATTTTTATAGTTATACGTCAATATATAATTGCAAAAACGAGAGTCGACAATCAAACAATACATATTATTTTAAACTATTCATTTCAAGATATGAATATATCTGAAAAATGGGCAACCATTGTTTATTGTCTGGGAATGTATCTAAAATTGATTTTTATCCCACATCCGTTAACGTGGGATTATTATCCATACCACATTGCGATAAAACATTGGTCTGATTTCTCGGTTATTATTTCATTATCATTATATCTCAGTTTTGTATATTTTATGATTAAAGGTCTTAAAAACAAATCACTATATTCATTTTGTATCCTGATTTATATTTTACCATTAGTAATAACTGCCAATATCTTCTTCCCAATCGGAGCATTTATGTGTGAACGTTTTTTATATATTTCATCTCTCGGTTTTGCTATTTTGTTAGCATGGATACTTTCCACACATCTTCATAAAATAAAGATTTCACCATTGCTTTTAGTCATACCAATCCTTTGTTTATATTCATTTAAAACAATTGACAGAAATAAAGCATGGAAAGATGGTGAAACTCTTATTAGAACCGATTTTCAAACCTCTAGCAATAGCGTAAAAAGCAATAGCGATTATGCAAATATTCTTTACAATAAAGTTATTAAAGAACCTGAAAGTGAGGAGAAATTGAAAGATTGTGAAGAAATTCTAAATTATGAATTACGTGCCGATTCTATTTGTCATGATCTTTCCAGAACAAATTTTATTTTGGGAACATTGTTTGGTCGATATAAAAATAATTACGGGAAAGCCATCTATCATCTAAAAAGAGCTATTCAACTTGATCCATTCTATATAGATTCTTATCAAAATTTAGGGGTTACTTATGCAATGCTCAAGCAATATGATAATGCCAAAGCAACGCTTTATTGTGGATTGAAAATTTCGCCCCAAAATATTGAAATGTACAAAAGTTTATCTACGATTTATTATTTGATGGGGAAACAAGATTCGGGAGCTATTTGTGTAAAAAAGGTGAAGATCTTAGAGACAATGGAATCAGGAAATTAGCAAAATTATGAAACGAAATATTGACCAAAAGGATAACAAAAAACAAACAAAGAAGACAAATTCAATTGTTGAACCTACAGTTAAAACGATGAATCATTAAGTACAAATGACGATCATCGTATTGTTCGCATTTGCCATATACGGAAACACAATCCCCAATGATTATGCATTGGATGATGCTTTAGTAATAACACAAAATTCGTTTACCCATAAAGGGTTCAGTGGACTTCGCGAAATTTTTACTTATGACTCATTTAAAGGTTCTGGAGATACTTATTTAAATTCGGTTTCTGGAGGACGTTATCGTCCATTATCAATTGCAACATTTGCAATCGAATATCATTTTTTTGGAGAAAATCCTCATATCAGTCATTTCCTGAATATTATTTTTTATGCTCTAACTTGTTTGCTTTTGTTTATTCTGCTTACAAAATTATTTGCGAACCATTCGAACATACATTGGTTCAATACAATTCCATTTATTGCGACGCTCCTCTTTACGGCTCATCCAATTCATACTGAAGTTATCGCAAACATCAAAAGTCGTGATGAAATTTTATCATTGCTCTTTTCATTATTGACTTTATGGTTCATCATTAAACATCTGGAAACGAAAAAAATAATTTATTTGATCTGTAGTCCCATTATTTTTATTCTAGCACTCTTATCGAAAGAAATCGCCACCGTATTTCTTATAATTATTCCTGCAACTATCTATTTTTTCACAACACAAACTTTTAAGAAAATAGCAATAACGCTATCGCCTCTTATCATTGTTTTTTGTGTATTTATGTTTTTACGAAACAGTATGATAGCCAAGACAAATACAGACATCAAATATGTTCATGATATAATGAATTATTCGTTTGCGGAAATGAATCTTGCTCAAAAATGGGCAACAATCACTTATTGTCTAGGCTTATATGTAAAATTACTTTTCATACCTCATCCATTAACGTGGGATTACTATCCATATCATATTAAAATTATGGAATGGACAAATGTATCAGTCCTTATTTCATTATTATTGTATATTACCTTGATTTTCTTAATGATAAAAGGATTGAAATCGAAATCAGTAATATCTTATTGTATCATCATATTCGATGTACCTTTAAGCTTGACTGCCAATATTCTATTTCCTGTTGGTGCTTTTATGTGTGAACGATTCGTCTACGTGTCATCTATCGGTTTTGCTATTGCTATTGCTTATCTTTTTGCATGGTATCTTAATAAAATAAAAATAAACCAGTTACTGATTTTCATTCCAATTTTAGGTTTATATTCATTTAAAACAATTAATAGGAATAAAGCATGGAAAGACGACGAAACACTTATATTCACAGACATTACTGTATCGACCAATAGTGTAAGAAGTAATGCTGAATACGGGAAAATATTGTATCAAAGAACCTTAAAGATAACCGATATTGAAGAACGAAATCGCATATATGATGAAGTTATGTATTACGAAACCAAAGCTTTTGAAATATGCAAAAATGTAGAGACCACCAACTTTATTTTAGGAACTTTATATGGTCAATATAAGAATGATTTAAACCGAGCTATATTCTACCTTGAGAATGCTGTACATTTAGATCCTCGACACATTGAAGCATACAATAATCTAGGCATCGCTTATGGTATCCAAAAGAATTTTCCAAAAGCAATAGAAACGTTTGAAAATGCTTTGAAAGTTTCACCCAATAACATTGAAATTCTTAGAAATCTTTCGTTGACATATCAGTTTATTGGTAGAACTGACAAAGCAGAACTATATGCAAAGATGATAAAAATGGCAGAAGCTAATAAAAACTTTAAAAAGGATAGCCTATCCCAATAGTAAGATTCCAATCCTTATCCCAACTAAAATTTCGTTGTGCCCACAACCATTGTTTCGAAGCATCAAGTAATGGATTACGCATCTTGACTGCAAAATCAACACGAAGAACAAAGAACGAAAAATTTGGACGTAAACCAATTCCGGTAGAAACAGCTAGATTATTATAAAATTGGGGACCAAATTGTGCAACAGTTTGACCACTAACCTTTAGAGCCGACCAAACATTTCCAACATCAGTAAAAATAGCTCCATTCAAAAAACTAAAAATAGGAAACCGTTGTTCTATATTTGCCTCTAGTTTAACATCTCTTGTTGCATAGGTTATTGAAGTATCCAAACCTCGTTTGGTTGTCGATTCAAGTGTTCCACTAGTCCAAGCCCTCAAACTATTTGAACCACCAACAAAATATTGTTTTATATAGGGCACAACAGTATTGTTTCCAAACGGAAGAGTATATCCAAAAAATATTCGATAAACCGTTGACAATTCTTTTCCTTCAACATTATAAAATCTATAATCAAAATCTGTTTTAATATATTGTGCAAAGGTTGTATTAAAAACTTGATAACTACCATCAATTTTAGGCCTATTGGTTAATTTACTAAAAGCATAAAGAGAATTCCCGGTAGACTCTATAAAAAATTTAAATAAGCTATAATTACGAATTTTATCAGACAATTTATTACTCCAAACCATTGTATAATTTATAGACGAAATAAAATAATCTTCATATTTCTTTGCATTATACTTATTCTGTTTGATAATAGTGTTTAAAGTATCTGATTTATGGATGTACTGAACACCATTAATTTCAAAAGGAGTAAAATAATGAGTAATATATTTATTGGGTTTTGAAATATATCCATAGGATAAAAATCGCAATGGGCTTTCATAATAAGGAATTTTCTGAAAACTATAACCAGCTTTTATAAAAGTTCGCAACCCATATTTTTTTGTACTATTTTGTGTTGTAAAAGGCAAAATAAATTTTGGAAAGACAATACCTAAATCAATACCATACTCCCGTGAGTTAAATTTATTATTATCTGAAGTTTGTAACAGACTGTTTTGTTCAAAAGAGTAACGAATTTTCATATTATACATTTCAGCTCCATGAAACAAATTTCTATTTTCATAGGTGGCTTTTACCTGTGCTCCCCAATCGCCACCAGTATTTGTTCCTTCAAGGTTTATAGAATAACTATGTTTGGTCGATGGACTTATCTGAATATAACAATCTAGCAACCCATTTATTGTAGAATCGGACTCTGAGACATCTGTAAATTCGATTGTTGTTTGTCTGAATATTAAATTTTGAGATAAATACATTTTTGTTTTTTCAACATCCAAAATGTTATATAAATCATTATTCTTTATATAGTTACAATTTAAAACAACCCGAGGATTCACATACGGTTTCCCTTTACACAACAAAAAAACATTTTCTTGAAGTCTTGTCGTATCTAATGATTTTATAAACGCCTCTCGATTTTTCAAAACTTCTTTGTAATCGTAATCGACTATGATATAGGTATTTCTTATAATATATTTTTTATGTTTTAGTTGTTTTTTTATTGAATCGACTGGAGATAACGAAAGTGGTTGATTTATAGATACTGTTAAATTTATTTCATTGGATAATAATGCACTATCAGCTTCGAATGTAATATTTTCCTTTTCAAAGAAGCAATATCCATTACGATTCATTACTTTAGTCAATCGTTCTCTTTCATCTTCAAGATTTTGAACTTGAAAATTAGTACCAGAAACCAAAACTGAATTTTTACTTTTACTTTGCACAATTCCAAGCAAAAGGCTATCATCACATTTATAATTAATTTCTTTTAACTTATATGTTTTATTAGCTGTTATATCAAAATATAGCGTTGTCTTTTTCTTTTTTGTGATTATTTTTTTATCAACAGATGCTTGAAAATACCCTTTATTATTCATGAATTGTTGTAACTGAGCTTGTGATTTTTCGGCTAATGTTTCGTCAAATAAAATAGGTTCATTACCTATATGAGTTATTATCCATTTCTTAAAATTCGTACCCTGACCTTGAGCAAAGGTATTATAGACGGTTGTATAAAAACGGAAAAAGAAAAGTGATTTTTGATTTGCTTTTTGTTTTAAGATCGATTTTAGATCTTCTTTCAAAATTTCTTTTGAATCACACCGAACCTTAGTACAAATCAGAAGACTTTGATTGTCAGATAAATATTTTGTATTACTACAAGCAGATATAAACAGTCCACCAATAATAACACAAATTAAAAAACTTAATTTTTTGCTATTTATTTTTTCGTACTTCAAAAATATGTATTTTTATGGCAAAGTTATGCAGTTAAAATTAATTTAATGCTTTCTAAAAATAAAATAAAATATATCCACTCGCTTCAAACCAAAAAAGGTCGTGATTCAGAAAATTGCTTTATTGCAGAAGGCGAACGAATCTTTAAAGAACTCATTAACTCAAACTGCGAAATTATCGAAATTATTGCCCTACAGGAATGGTTCGAAGCAAATAAACTAACAACAAAAAACGTTCCAATCGAATTTGCGACAAAAGACGAACTCCATGCGATTTCAAGCCTCACATCCCCTCAAAGTGTTATGTGTTTAGTTCGCATCCCAGCTCCCAGCCTTTCTATTGAAAAAATTGCAAAACAATTGGTTATTGCCCTAGATAATATTCAGGATCCAGGAAATATGGGAACAATAATACGTTTGGCAAACTGGTTTGGAATTGAAAACATTTTATGTTCAAACGATTGTGTAGATATCTACAATCCCAAAGTTGTTCAAGCATCAATGGGTGCAATTAGTAAAACAACAATTTACTATTGTGATTTAGGTGATACCCTCAAAAACTACTCAATAAAAACACAAAACCCTATATATGGAACATTCCTCGATGGCGAGAATATATATTCCACACATATTTCACAACCCAGTATTATCGTATTTGGTAATGAAGGCAATGGCATTTCGAAATCAATTGAAAAGCAAATATCATCAAAGCTAACTATTCCATCGTTTAATACAAATGGAGTTGTTGAATCATTAAATGTCTCAATAGCAGCTGCTATCGTTTGTTCCGAAACAAGACGAAGAAAATAGTTTGCAAGACTTTGAAAAAAGAATTAGGTTTGTACCATAAAATTAGACAATATAGTAATCAATTATATCGTTTATGTAAATAATCTTGAATCATGAATTTATCAAAAATATATGCATATTTTGGAATAGTAGTCGCTACTATATTTATAGGAATGGGGATTAGTTTGATATATACCAATATATTCAATAATATACCATCAAATTATCGAGTAATTTTCGCAACCATTTTTATTATATATGGAATATTCCGATTAGCGATGATGATATTGAAAATAAGAAATGAACGTAATTATGATAATGATGAAGAATAAAACATTGTCCATTAGAATAAAGCATATCTGCATTGTGGCAATTTGCATTGGATTAAATTCATGCTCACAACCGAACAAAACAATTGACGAAACCCCAACCCGTGGTAATATAAAAATCGGAGTTGATGATTCATATCGATTACTGCTTGACACTGAAATTCTGACATTTGAAACAAGTTATCATTATGCTCATATCAAGCCTATTTATAAGCCAGAATTAGAAATTTTGGATGCTTTTATAAAAGATTCCATACGCACAATGGTTACTTGCCGTGAACTTACAAAAAACGAAACCGAATATCTTGCGAGTAAACAAATAGTTGTACGTTCCACAAAAATAGCAAACGATGCGATCGCATTCATTACAAACAAAAAGAATACCGATACAATGATTACATATAATCAAATCAAAGCTATTTTTACTGGCAAGATTGACAATTGGAAACGAATAAACGCAAAAAGTCCTGATAGCCAGATTAAAGTTGTTTTTGATAATGATAAATCGGGGAATGTTCGGTTTGTTGTCGAGAAACTTAACTTACCTAATAAATTTCCCCAATATTGTTCAGCGGTTAATTCCAATGAAGAAGTTGTTAATTATGTCGAAAAACATCCCAATGCTATTGGAATATTAAGTGTAAATTGGATTAGCGATCGTCAAGACTCTATTTCGCACGCATTTCTATCAAAAGTTAATGTTGTCGCCATATCAAATGAAATAGAACCAGATGGTGGCGATTACTACAGACCCTATCAAGGTTATGTAGCCGATAAATCATATCCATTTATCAGAAGTGTTTATGTTATCTGTCGAGAAACCTTTTCAGGTCTAGGTTCTGGATTTTCTTCATTTTTGGCCGGAGACATTGGTCAAAGAATAATCTTAAAATCAGGTATGGTTCCAGCAACAATGCCTATTAGATTAATTCAAATTAAAAATAATTATTAATGAAATTCATTCTAATATAAATTTAGTTTTTTCGATATTTGTAGAATAAATAAAATCAATAATTGATATTATCGTTATGAAAAAAATAGATATACGAACAGGGCTGGCATTCATTGTTTTAGCTTTTACAGGATTAGTAGTTAATGGACAAGATTTACAAAATGCAAAAAGTTTTACAAGAAGTGAACGATTTGAAGAAGCTGAAAACATTTATAAAAGTATACTACAAAAAGAGCCAAACAATTCAGATGCATATTTCTATTATGGACAAAGTACAATAAAACAATATCTTGCCGATACATTTTCAATATCAAAAACAGAAGCTCTAAAAATAGCATCTGGATTATTCCAGAAAGGTTTAGTGACCGATACCAACAATGCATTAAATATTGTAGGACTTGGAATGGTTGAACTTCTAAAAAGCGGAGATACCAATAAAGCAGACATTTACTTTAACAAAGCTTATAAAAAAGTTCCAACCAAAGCATCAAAATGCCTTGAAAAAGATGTCGTCGTATTAATTAAATTAGGCTCAGCTCAAGTATTAGGAAAAAACAAAAGATACGCAAAAGGGCTTTTCTATTTAGAAAAAGCAAAAGAAGCAACAACAGATAAAAAAACAGGTTTAGGAAAAAATCCAGAAGTATTCCTCGCTATTGGAGATGTATATCTATCTAATAAATTGCATAATGATGCAATAAAAAATTACAATACAGCATTAGCAATTGATGGAAAATTCGTCGAAGCTCAATTACGAATAGGGTACTTATACATGGGTGCCAAAAATCTTAATGGAGCACGTCAGGCTTTTATTGATGCAAAAGATGTAGACTCGACATTTGCACCTGTTTACCGAGGTTTAGGTGAAGTTTATACCGTAGCTCGTCAATATAAATTTGCAAAAGAAAATTTTCGCATATTCTTAAAACTTTCGGGAGATAATACAGCAGCAAAAGCAAGTTATGCTGCATCACTATTCAAATCTGGAGAATACGAAGAGGCTATTAAGACAATTGAAGAAGTTTTAGCTGTCGATAATTCTCGTAATTATTTAAACCGTCTAGCTGCAATTTCTTGTTTTGAGAAAAAGCCACAAGACTTAGAAAAAGGATTAAAGTTTAGCGAAGCCTTTTTTGTAAAAACAACTCCCGAAAAGATAATACCCAAAGACTATGCTTATTTGGGTCGTATACAACTTAGAATGAAAAAAGATTCTATAACAACAGATAATGGAATAATGAATATTGTTAAAGCGTATGAGCTAGATACAACAGATATGGATATGCTTAATGAAGCATATAAATCATGCTACTACGACAAAAAATATAGCAAAGCTGCACAATTATTAACTAGAAAAATAGCACAAGGTTCTGCCGAAACTAACGATTATATGATGTTAGGAAAAACATATTACCAACTTAAACAATATAATAAAGCAGACAGCGTTTTTAGTCTAGTTGCAGCAAACTCTAAAAATATTGAGGCTTATGTTTGGATGGCAAACACGGCAGCAAGTATTGATCCAGAATCAAAGGCTGGTTTAGCGAAACCTAAATACGAACTTGTTATACAAGCTGCACTATCGGACACTGCAAAGTACAAGACTGAATTAATGAATGCATATAACTATATGGCATCATATTATTTGAGAATCAAAAAAGATAATGAACAAACAAAAAATTATGCACAAAAAATAATAAACCTAGATCCTAATAACAAAGAATATAAAATAAAAGGATATTCATTTTTATCAGCTATATATATTGGATCAAAAGATTACAATAAAGTTAAGCAAGTCTATAATAAACTCTTAGAGATAGATCCAACAAATGCTGATTACAAAAAAATGATAGATTGGGCAAATGCTGGTATTGAAAGTCAAAAGAAAAAGCAATAAGGAATTTAGAGTAAAGAAGATAGACGTTTTAATATTTTATTCTATATTTGGCGAGTTATTTTTAAAGAAGAATAAAAGTATAATTATAAGTAAATCAATAAAAAAGTAATAATAAGTTTAATTTTTAAAAGCACAGTAAATATGGAGAACAAAGGTCAAGCATTAAAAGAAACTTTATCATCATGGGTTAACGTTGTGATAATAGTATCTTGTCTCGTTGTAGGTTATTTAGTTTACAAATTTGTAATGGGTAATCCTATCAATTTCGAAGGTGGAAATCCAGACGGACATCCGCTACCAGGTAATTTTTTAGCAACAATTTATAAAGGAGGTTTCATTGTACCGATCCTTATTGCGGTTAACTTAATTGTATTAACATTTTCTATTGAACGATTAATATCTTTATCTCGTGCAGACGGAAAAGGACGTTTATCAACATTCATCAGAAACATACAAAATTTACTAACTGAAAATAAAATTGAAGAAGCAAAAGAATTGTGTGATCAACAAAAAGGGTCTTTAGCAAACGTTGTTAAATCAGGATTACATCGCTACCGTGATTTACAAGAAGATGCTAACCTACCAAACGATCAAAAAGTAATTGCTTTACAAAAAGACATTGAAGAATGTACAGCACTAGAATTACCAAATTTATCAAAGAATTTAGTTATTCTATCAACAATAGCTTCTGTATCAGTATTGATCGGTCTTATTGGAACAGTACTTGGAATGATTCGTGCATTCGCAGCTTTAGCTCAAGCAGGCTCGCCAGATGCATTAGCATTATCAACAGGTATATCTGAAGCACTTATCAATACAGCATTTGGTATTACTGGTTCAACAATTTCTATCTTATTATTTAATTTCTTCAACTCAAAAGTTGATGCAATGTCATTTAAAATTGATCAAGCAGGTTTTAGCATTTCGCAAACATTTGCTTCAACATTAAAGAAATAATTCCTAAAGGAATTATTTACAGAGAAATATAGAATTTGGATAATAACCATAAAACACACAGAGTATGTCTAAATTAAAGATGCCTGTCAGAAGTCCTGGGGTGGATATGACACCAATGGTGGATTTATTCTCCTTGTTGTTAACATTCTTTATGTTGACAACATCGTTCCGCCCATCAGAAGCTGTACAGGTTGATACACCATCATCAATATCAGAGAAAAAAACACCCGAAAAAAATGTAATCACATTATTGATTTCCAAGGATAATAAGGTGTTTTTCAATTTTGATAATGGAGCTGACTCCAATAGTCACATGAGAAGTGCTCTATTGAAAATGATAGGCGATTATTATAAGATTTCCTTTACACCACAGGAACTTAAAAAATTTGAAAACCTATCATCGTTTGGAGTACCAATGGCTAAAATGAAAGATTGGATAAATGCACCCGATCAAAAAGTGCGTGACGGATTATCTGTAAATGGAATTCCAACCGATTCGACAGCAATCGGAAGTGAATTGCAAATGTGGATACATTTTGCACGTCTCACAAATCCAGAGGCCGAGGCTGCTATTAAAGGTGACTTCGCAAGCGACTACAAAGTCGTTAAAAAGATAATGGATATACTTCAAGACAAAAAGATCAATAAATTCGATCTTACTACAAATCTTGAGAAAGTTGAAGTTAAAGCTAAAGATATAAAATAGGAGGACCACACATGGCAGAAATAATTGAATCTGGCGGAGGCAAAAAGCAAGGGGGCAAAAAGAGACCCAAAAAGCACAGTACCCACGTCGACATGACACCAATGGTTGACTTGTTCTCATTACTACTTACATTCTTTATGCTTACAACAGCTTTTAGTAAGCCTAAAGTTATGGAAATAGTTCTTCCTGATAAAATAAAAGATCAGAAAGACATAAAAGCACCAGAAGTTGATAAGGACAAAGTTTTAAACATAATTATTGAAGATGATAAAGCTTTTTGGTATAATGGGATGGCAGCTCCTGATAAAGAAACAAAACAGCTACCAAAACTTACAGCTGCCAATTTTAGCAAAGACGGTATCAGAAAAGTATTACTTCTTCGTAATAAAAATTTATTCCTGAAGATTGACGATTTTACTCAAGAAGTTTTGAAAGGAAAAATAAAACTTCCGAAAGACAGTGTTGATAAACGTCTTAAACAATTCAAGAAGGAAGATAAATCTGGACCTATCGTGCTTATTAAAGCCGGAGATAATGTAAAATATGGCAATTTAGTTGATATTATTGACGAAATGGCTATTTGCAACATTGCACGTTACGCAATTGTAAACATCAGTCCTGAAGAAAAACAGATGCTTGCAACTGCAAAAGCTTTGTTACCTCCTACTCCGGCGGCAAAAAAACAGAAACTAAATAAAAGAGTATTATGACGGAAAATATAGCAAAACACAATGCAAATGCTTTCATATTATCGCTTGATGATTTAGTATTTGAGAATCGTAATAAAGAATACGGAGCTTACGACTTACGTAAAAAATACAGACGCTTTGTTTTTATAGCTTTTGCGGTTTCATTTACAGTAATCGTATCGGCTATGGTAGCCCCAGTACTCAGTGCTTACTATAACAAAAATAAAAAACATGTAAGAATTGAGAAAAATACAACTGCGGTACTCGAAAATATGAATAAAGGCGAAGAAGCACCACCACCACCACCACCACCACCACCACCACCAGCTGCAATGCAAGCACAAGTTGCATTTGTTGCTCCTAAAGTTGTGGATTCGGTAAGAGAAGAAGTGGAAATGAAATCGGCTGATGAAAATATCCAAACAACCGTAAATGCAGCTCCCCCAGTAGATTTAACACCTGTTGTTGAAACAAAAAAAGAAGAAGTAGTTGAAAAAGAAGAACCAGCATTTATTGTCGTTGAAGAAAATGCAACATTCAAAGGTGGCGATTTGGGAGCTTTCAGAAATGATGTTCAAGGTAAGTTGGTATATCCACAACAAGCTGCTGAAAATGGTAGCGAAGGACGTGTATTTATTCAATTTGCAGTAAATTCACATGGAGATGTTTGCGACGTAAAAGTATTACGTTCAGCAGGTGACCCATTACTTGATGCTGAAGCTGTAAGAGTAATCAAAGCTTCACCAAAATGGATTCCTGCAAAACAAAGTGGATCTGCCGTAAAACAACAGTTCACCATTCCTATTACATTCAAATTGCAACAATAAAAGCAGTTTTATATTTAGTAAAAAAGCCATCTGAAAAACAGATGGCTTTTTTTATGATCCAAAATATCAATTGTCAATAAATCGTTTAAAAGATATTAATATTCAATCAATCAAGAATGTAAAAACTAAGTATGTTTGCAAAAACAAACGTTGTTACCAATATGTTTAGAAAAAGTATATTACTAATTTCAGTTATCTTTCTTGCTATTTTTGCAAAATCACAAGAAAAGAAATTTACAAAAAACGATTATTTCGAAAAATATGCTCCTCTAGCTGTTCGAGAAATGAAGCGAACCGGTATTCCTGCAAGTATAACATTAGCACAGGGAAGTTTGGAATCGAATAATGGCAATAGCGAACTTGCAACTCAAGGGAATAATCATTTTGGAATAAAATGTCACGACTGGAACGGTGAAAAAATGTATAAAGATGATGATGCAAAAAACGAATGTTTCAGGGTATATAAAAAAGCTGAAGATTCCTTTGATGATCATAGCGATTTTCTTAAAACCCGTCAACGGTATGCATCACTATTTAAGCTGAATCAATATGACTATAAAGGTTGGGCTCAAGGATTAAAAGATGCCGGGTATGCAACAAATCCGCAATATCCGCAATTATTGATTAAACTTATAGAGGATAATAAACTATATGAATATGATAATGAAGGAGTTTTAGCAAAAGGAAAACATCATAGAAAGGTTGACTTAAGCAAAATAAGTTCCCCACCCGTTCTTATTGATCTCGATAGTTTTACGATAGCATTACCTGAAAGAAAAATAAAGATTAATAACAAGGTGAAATTTATAATATCGAAAAAAGGCGATACTTATGAATCAATTGCTCGAGAATTTGATTTATTGATCTGGCAACTTTGTAGATATAACGATGTTTCAAGAGACAGTACTCTTAAAGCCAATCAAGTAGTATATATTCAACATAAAAAACGAAATGCTGAAAAGAAATATATTGTTCATATAGCACAAAAAGGAGAAACCTTGCAAATGATTTCTCAAATGTATGGAGTAAAACTTCGTCGAATTTTAAGATTGAATGATATGAAAGAATTACAACCTATTGATTCCGGTCAACAAATTTTTGTACATCGTTAGAACTCACAGTTCAATAACACAGAACATTCATTCTTTGAAGTATAAATCTTTTGGTCACATTTATTCAGGCAGGCATATTTTGCCGAAAGTAAAAACCTCTTCAAAAAACGATAATTGGCTTTAATATAATATTTGTCACCATCGCCAAAGAACGAAGCATTAGTTCCCACTCTGACATCCGGTTCGTATACTGTTATCTGAGAACCGTAGGTTGCATCAAAAACAGAGTAGCGTAAACCTATAAAAAAATGACTGTTCAAATAATAATCAATGTCTTGAGAAAAATAAACCGACGGCGAGGTTTTTAAATCAACAAAAGCACAAACGCCTTGTGTTACAAATCGCCATTGTTCACTTATTTGTGAATATAATGCCACTTTCATTCTATTTTCACGAAATTGACTAACAGCTTTTACGTGAGAACCTGATGTGGTATCGTTTATCGGTTTATTATAATGCTTATATTGCAATAATATTTTACCATTATTTGGAATATTGCGTTCATAAATGATAGAAACGCTTGATCCTGCAGAGGCTTCATACAAACCATATTGAAACCACGGATGTTCATATAAATCGACCGTTGCCATTATTGAGCTTGTGGTATCTATTGATGACCGCAAAGACCAATAAAGACCTCGCTCATTCGTTGTTTTTGAAACTGCCGAAAATCCTGAATTCATAAAAGAATAATATCCGGGATGATAATTGCGAAACAGTATCGAAAATTGTAGAAATCCGGTAAATTGAAATTCGCCACCTAACAATATTGCAGTACGAAATTTTTCATTCACGGCAGCCTCTCCAAACAAATCGGCACTATTAAGATTTAAGAAGAAATTTATCCCGGTGGCTGACATTTGTTTTCCCGAAAATGAATACAAATTATATGCTTTGTGAATTGGTAAAATAGCTTTATCAAAGAAATGAGAAATATGAGTTAAGCCTATGTTTCCTAATGGAAATCGATATGTTATATCACCACCCAAAGAACTCATTCGCAAAGAATGTTTATTTGCTAGTTCCGAAGCCGTACGATGATATCCTGTTTTTTGTAAACTGGTTATCGTATTGGTAGCAGAATCAATCGTTCCATCAATAAAATGCGATGAGGCTATAATACTTAAATCACAGTGTTTATTTCCTAATGTTACACCCAGACCTCTATAAAACTGATCTTCGTCAACACCATTATAAGCCATTAATCCTTTACCTCGTTTTCTGATGTCTGTCAAATTACTGAATGTATAACCATTCCAGGCAACCAATCCCTGACCAAAATGCATGGAAAAGTCTCCGAGAATCATTTTTTTGATAAAATATTTTTTTTCGATGCAAATATTGGCACTATAATAATCAAAACCTTGTTTGCCGAAATGTTCATACGGATCTTTGTCTGCAATAGCAGAAAGATGCAGGTGTTCGCCAATATCCGATTGCACTTTCGTAAGAGTCTTGGTTGGCTTGCCTTGGTATTTGGGATTGGAAATAACAGAATCATCAATCATTGTTTCTCCATATTGTTCAAGAACCGTCACTCGATTCCTGACCAAAATCTTTTGCGGTTTTACTATTGCTCTACAGGTTACAAAATTTTTTATAGCTTCCATATCTTTTGAATCAAACCCCATCACAACTCGCAATTCGTAAATCGATAAAACGGGACGATGCTTTTCGAGATATTGCCACAGACTTGCAATTTGAAAATCGCTCAACATTGTAAGTTTTTCAATATCGGAGAATAATGCATTGTTTAAGTCTATCGGATGGTGTGTAAGGTCTTCAATATTTGTGACCAATTCTTCAATAGTATTATTATCGGTCTGGTCGTTAGTCTGCAATAGAGACATTTGCACTTTACAAGCACTGTCTACATTCTGCGAAAATGTTTTTACTTGCCATAAAAACAATACGATGACCATAAAAATACGAAAACCTATCTGAAGATTTTTCATTTGTAATGCTTGTTGCTTTCATTCAAGCAATTGCAAGATAAAAAGATTTATTAAAAGAACAAACATTTGGGTTTAAAATAAATTTGTTCTAAACAAAATTATTGAAATCGTTTTCGTTCTATAATAAACATCAGACCAGCGATAACACAAAACAGGAATATTGTCACCCAAAGCGGAACACTACAATGAATAGATGAAGAAGGAAGTGCGGCAATCCATTTAATCGACGCATTTTGCAACCACACCGATTTGCCAAGAAAGAATGCTATAAATTGAAAGACTTGTTTCGAGATATAAGTCAGCGGAATCACAGCAATGCCAAGCACCATCACCACAAAAGAAACGGGAATAGCAATCAAATTTGTCAGTAAGAAATACAATGGAATTTGCCCAAAATAATACATGGTTAGAGGTAAGGTCAAGATTTGGGCGGCAACTGACACCGAAAGTAATTCCCAGAGTTTCTTTCCAAAATAATTTTCAGGCGAAAACCATGAATCAAACAATTTTTGAAAATACACGATCCCCACAATTGCCAGATACGAAAGTTGAAACCCAACATCAAACATATCAAGCGGATTTATAAGCAATGAAATAAAAGCTGTGCCGGCCAATGTATTATAGACATTCGACGAAAGTCGAAATTGCCTTGCCACCGCTAATAATGAAAACATTACTGCGGCTCGCTCTATCGATGGCGAAAAGCCTGTCATAAAAGCATAAAACCAAATAGATAACAAGATGATGATTCCTTTTATCATTTTTAGGTATCGTCCACGCATAAAGAACAAAATCCAGGTCATTACTAAATACAGAATACCAACATGCAAACCACTTACGGCAAGAATATGCATTGCTCCCGTTGAAGAATAAGCCGTTAGTAATTCGGGCGACATATCGGTTCTAACACCAAGCATTAAAGCACTTAGCACGGTTTGTTCTTCAGCAGGGAAACCACAACGTTTGTAAATCGAATCTATTTTATCGCGAACAAGCATTGAATAAGCCATCAAACTCCATCCCGCCGGTTGTAACATTTTCCACCAATAAGCAGGGATATACATCCGATTATAAATCTGCTTACCTGCCATATAGTTGCGATAACTAAATTGACCTTTTGTCTTGAAATCTTCTATCGGATTGACATATGCTTTTGCAACAACAACATCGCCCAATCGAAGCTTTGTCGAAGCCGTATCTTTTGCAAAATAAGCAACAACCCTACTCTGTTGTCTTTTCGAAACTCCATTATTCTCTATCTGTGAAATCAACAAAATAGTTTTAATCGTCTTTGCTTTCACAACAGGGACTTCGCAAATCTTAGCTACAAAATGATACTTCTCATTATTTCTCAACGGAGAATATTGATTCAACTGCAAACAGGCTATTGAATATCCCCAGATCAGAATAATCAGATAATAACAAATACCGGCAACCGTTTGAATTCGCGATGTAGTCTTTGAAAAGAAATGTAATACAATTAACAGAAGCACTCCCAAAAGAGTCAAAAGAAATGCAGACCAATTGCTAAACAGGCAACCCGCCGGAATATTCATTGCAATATAAATTCCCAACATAAACGGGATTACAATCCTTACCTTTGGCAATCGGCGTAAAGCTCCTTCGATGGTTTGTTGCATCTTGATCTTGAAATATTTGTTTTAGAGTACTAAGATATAAAAATCATTCAAACACATACTGAAATTATAAATAATTTACAATTCCTTTACATCGTTTTCAATAGTATTCTGTTTACTTTTGTTATCAAAATATAAAGACCTATGGTTTTGGTTATTCTCAATGTTGTAGCTATTATAAACTTACTATTTGTTGCCGTGTTGCTACTGATAAGAAGACCTCATACCCGGACTAACGGTTTGCTGGCATTCATTATTCTCGATCCTGTTGCTGCCATGATTCTCCTTCTTATGATTTATTATAAAGTGGCGGACAGCCATCCCGCAATTTTTTATGTATCCTACCTGCTCGACTTTTCGTGGGCTCCCCTGTTCTATTACTATATCAGAATGATGCTGCACCATGAAATTAAATGTACAGTCAAAACCCTATTGCATTTTTGCCTTTTCATTCTAGGAAGCCTCTTTTTTATGTGGTTTGCCCTGCAACCTCAGGCTTATCGTGCTGCGGTGCTGTCTCAGGCTCTGACAGAAAACTATCCCTGGCAATTTTACATACTCGATTACCTCACTGTATTGCAGACTGCTATTTATCTACCTGTTTGCTATCGTATCATCAAAAAGCACAATCGTCATGTTGAACAGGTTTTTTCCAATACTGAAACAATATCAGCAAGATGGATGCAGGAATTTATCATCATCGGCGGCATTGCAGCCATCCTGATGTATTTCCCTTTGATAACAAATGCCAAATTGATTTTTCCTTTGCTATTTGTACCGCTGACATCACTTGGATTATACTGCTATCTGGTTTATAAAGCCATTAGTTCGCCACTGGTTTTCGGGCGGGAAACGTTGGAAATCATCAAACAGACCAAAGATGTGACCACAAACGAGAAGAAACAGATGATTATGGACGATGAACCATTCTCTCAACTGACAACCATTCTTGAGATACAATTTGTCGAAGACAAATGGTTTTTAGACCCTGAACTGAATATACAGAAGCTGTCAGAATTCTGTAAAACCAAAGTGTATATACTATCGGCTTATATCAATAAACAGTACAATAAGAATTTTTGCGATTACATTAATTATTATCGTGTTGTGGAAGCAAAGGAATTACTTTCCAATCCCGAACATCAAAAATATTCCATAGATACCATTGCCCGAAAATCGGGTTTCACGTCCCGCTCCTCTTTTTACAAAGCTTTCAAGAAAGACACTGGACTCACTCCCGGTGAATACATCAAGACAAAAACGGGGACAATATAATCTCCGGCACATTTGCATTACTGACTTTCGATGGCTGATGCCCTGTGTAACTGGAAAAGATAACGAAAACCACCGTCAAAATGCTCGGATGGAGAGAACCAAGCCTCGTTGAAGCTGTCCCCACCATCGGAAAGGGCAAACGAGCCTTCGGGCAGACTTTCCCCAGCGTGGGAAACCCTAAACGAACTTCGGGCAGACTTTCCCCAATGAGGGAAAGGGCAAACGAGTTTCCAGACACACTTTCCCCACCGAGGGAAAGTACCAACCAAACGAAGAACACACTTTCCCCTCTGTGGGACGATTAAAACGAGAGGATGAGTACCGTTTCGGAGCTGTTTGATTCTGTCTCCTTTATTTAAAACAGAAATGCGTATGAAAATAAATTGTAAATATTGGGAACGTTTTCTGATATATGAATCTTTACAATAGATTTAACCATTAAATTATATCATGATGAAAAAAATACTTTTACTCTTTTGCAGTTTAAGCTTCTCGCTGATGATAAAAGCACAAACACAAGATTTTGCTTTTTGTTCAACTCCTGGTAGTTTATCAACAGAGTTAACAGCCTCGGAAAAAAGTTCTGTAACCGATCTCACCGTAACGGGATCAATCAATGCACTTGATTTTAAATTTCTAAGAGACAATATGCCATTGTTGTCAACTTTGGATATAAGCAATACGACAATTGTCTCTTATAGCGGTTATATGGGTACATCGATTGAAGGAAATATTATTACTTATCCTAACAATACTATTCCTGATGATGCTTTCATGAATAAATCTACGTTGACATCAATTACACTTCCTTCAACCATAACATCCATCGGTGATGGTGCTTTTTTCAACTGTACCAAATTATCTTCAATTACTGTTCCCGCATCAGTAACCACCATTGGCGGTTCTGCATTTTCTAATTGTAGTAAATTATATGATGTGTCATTTTCAAGTCCCTCATCACTTACTTCAATTGGAAATTACGCATTTAAAAAATGTTCAACAATTATTTATTTTAGTATTCCGTCAACAGTCAATTTTATAGGAGAGTATGCTTTTAGCGAATGTTCCGGATTGTATTATGCAATAACAATTCCTTCGTCGGTTACTGAAATCAACACCAATACTTTTTATGGATGCACATACCTGTCTTCAATAAGTATTCCTGCATCGGTTACAACTATTGACGAAGATGCTTTTGCAAATTGTAGTGCATTGCTAACTGTTGATGCAAACAATCCAAATTACTCGAGTATTAATGGTGTTTTGTTTGATAAAAGCCAGACAAGCTTGATTCAATGTCCTACATCAATAACAGGACGATATGTGATACCATCAACAGTAACAACTTTAAGTATTCCCAATGATTATTATGGAGCTTTTTATGGATGCAAGAATCTTACATCAATTGTAATCCCCTCATCGGTAACAACTATTAATAATAATCAAACGTTCGGAAATTGCAGCGGCTTGAAAACTCTGTATGCTTCTGCATCATATCCAATATCAATAAGCTCATTGGGAACATTTGATGGTGCAAGCACAAGTACCTGCATTCTTCATGTTCCCTACGGTTCAAAAAACGCGTATAGTAAATCTGCCCCATGGAGTTATTTCTCAAATATAGTGGAAGCATCGGTTTGGAATGGTACTGGAACATATAGTAATATGGCAAATTGGAGTTCAGCCTCAGTACCTGCTTCAGGTGCCGACATTGTAATTGCCAGTGGAGAACTTACCATTGATCAATCTGTTGATATAAACAATCTGACAATAAATCCAGGAGCAAAGGTAACATTGCAATCGTGGTGGAATAGCATAACAGCCTCTGGTAACCTGACTATCCAAAGTAACAGCACAGGAACGGGTTCATTTGTCAATAATGGCGGAACAGTAACCGTTTCGGGAACAACCACCGTACAGCAATATATCAACGGAGCAGGTTCCACAACTCCCAATGGACGCTATTGGTATGTATCAAGCCCCGTAAAAGGAGCTACAAGCACAACGTTTGATGCCACAGGAGCCAATGTCTTGAAAAAGTATGACGAAATAGCTCATGCTTGGTCTGAAATAACAGATAATACAACGGTATTGCCTGTTGGTACAGGTTATTTCACCAGATTGGCTGCCGACCAGACGGTACGTTTTACCGGTACATTAAACAGTGGAAACATTACCCTGTCACCAACACGTAGTGGAACAACAGATGCCAAACGAGGCTTCAACCTTGTCGGCAATCCTTATCCCTCGTATTTAGACTGGGAGGCTGCAACAAAAACAAATCTGGAAACAACCATGTGGTACAGAACATACAATGGTTCGGCAATGGTGTTCGATACTTATAATGCAACATCTCACGAAGGTACCAACAACAACCTTGGTGGAGCGGTTACCCGATATATTCCTCCCATGCAGGCTTTCTGGGTTCGGGTGGATGCCGATGGTAATACTGGAACTCTTGGTTTTACAAACAGTATGCGAAGTCATCAATCGGGCAATTCGTTGAAGGCTGATGCTACGAATGATGTTATTCGTTTGAAGGTGGATAATGGGACTAACAGTGATGAGACTATTTTAGTGTTCAACGCTGATGCTCAAAATGACCTGGATGCTTTCGACTCTGAAAAGATGTTTGCCGATAATGTAAATATCCCTGAGATTTACACATCGGTCGGTAGCGAGAAACTAGTTATCAACGGGCTTGAATCTGTTAATGCAAATCAGGAAATCGCTCTTGGCTTTAAAACAGCTAAAGCAGGTTCGTATACTATTTCGGCTAATGAAATAAATGGTATAGATGGTGTTGTTTTAAAAGATAAGCTTTTGAATAAAACACAAGATTTGAGTGCGGCAAGTTATTTGTTTTCATCAGACAGTACCAACAATATTAGCCGTTTCGCTATTAGCTTAAAAGCAAATACTGAAACTACTGAGGTGAATGATGTTCTAGCTTCGTCTATTGCTATTGTTGCTCAAAATCACTCGATAGTAGTTACGACAACTGAAAGCGAAAGTATAATAACGGTTTACGATTTGCTTGGCAGACTTGTTGATTCTAAAACGATCGCTGGTACCTCAACAGTTATAGCATCGCCCAACGGTGTGTTCTTTGTGAAGGTACAAACTGCCAAAAACGTTGAAACAAAGAAAGTAGTAATTGAATAATAAACCATGTAGAGATACACTATTTTGTTGTCTCTACCCAAAACCATAAACCAAATGAAAAAACGTGCATATAAAAAACCCGTAATAAAATCGATAAGAATCGATAACCAAATCTCGATGGTGATGTTGTCTGATCCTCCAACTGAAGATAGTGTGAATGTACAACATTCTAATTCGGTCGATCCTTATAAAGTTTCGAATGCTTAATACCAAAAGCCTCACTTTCCGAAAAGAAAGTGAGGCTTTTTTTTGTTTAGAAGTAAAGCTTCCGCTTTACTTCCTTTTTATCTTTATTTTATACGACACATCGACATTTCCCCGTTCGATGTTTTCAAGCTTTTTCTTCATCAATCGTTTACGCAAAGGATTGATATGATCGATAAACAGTTTTGCGTCGAGATGATCGTATTCGTGTTGAACAATTCGTGCTCTAAGTCCATCGAATTCATCTATGTGTGTTTCGAAATTTTCATCCTGATATTGAATCTTAATCTTAGCTTCACGTGGCACATCTTCGCGTATGGTGGGCAGACTCAGACAGCCTTCGTTGAACAGCCATTTTTCACCGCTTCGTTCCAGAATGCGGGCATTGATGAATACTTTTTTAAACCCTGCACATTTCGGATCATCCTCGTCCATTGGTGTGCCATCGACAACAAACAACCTGATATTCAAGCCAACTTGCGGAGCTGCAAGTCCAACACCATCGGACTCATACAATGTTTCCCAAAGATTTGCCACTAATTCTTTTAACTTTGGATAATCGGGTGTAATGTCCTTCGAAAGAGTTCTTAATACCGGATTACCATACACATAAATTGGTAGTATCATAACACATTATTATTTTTTTGTTCTAAATATGATTGCAGTATAATGGTTGCACTAATGGTATCAACCGTTCCTTTTACTTGTCTGTCTTTTTTCTTCATTCCGCCGTCAATCATGGTTTGTAGTGCCATCGAGGAGGTAAAGCGTTCGTCTATTTCATAAACGTTCATCTCAGGAAATTCCTTTTTCAGATTTCCCAGAAAGGGTTTCAGATATTTTTGAGATTCGGAAGCTTCGTTTTGCAAAGTCTTAGGCATACCAATAACAAAAGCATCGACTTTTTCCTTAGCCAGATATTGTTTCAAAAAAGCTAAAACCTCGTGTGTGGGAATTGTCTGCAACCCATTTGCAATCATCTGCAACGGGTCGGTAACGGCTATTCCCGTACGTTTTCTGCCATAATCTATTGCTAAGATACGTCCCAATTCGTTTTTATCTACAGGTTAAATATAATATTCAGTCGAATCGATAATGCCATTTCTTACAGCATACATCACCAGTTCCGAAGAGTTTTTGACGCCTATTTTCTTGAAGATGTTTTTCCGATGCGTATTCACGGTATGAATGCTGATATTTAGCTTATCGGCAATTTCTTTTGCGGTCAATCCCCACGAAGTGAGTTCGGTCACTTTCGTTTCCTGTGCAGTCAGACTCACCTGCTCGGGTTCCGACTTCTTTTGTTTGATGTTGATATATTGATTGCAAAGCACCTTTAAAACGGGCTGACAATACATTTTCTTACCTTGAAAAATGCCTTCGAACGATTCAAGAAACTCAGCTTTTGTACAGCTCTTCAATTGATAACCATCAACTCCCGCTTCCAGACATTGAACAATAGCATCATCACTTTCATTATTTGTTATAACCAGCAGTTTGGTCTTGGGACTGATTGCCATAATGCCCGGCAAGGTTGCTGATGTCACACCCGCACATTGCTCAAAATCAATTATCAGCAACTCAATGGCACCGGTTCTTAATTGACTTTCCAATAATAGAATTTCGGAAACATGTATAACGGAGTGTTTCCCCAGTTTGGAAAGAATCGCCTTAATTCCTTCACAAAACAACTCTTGTTTATCCGCTACTACTATTTGCATGTTATCTTTATTTCGAAATACATCAACAAATGTATGAAAACTAAACTGTTTGAAAAAAGAAATGAACTAAAAACACATTTGGGGAGAACTATTTTGAGACAAAAGGGAGTAACGTTTCGGAAAAATGGTGGAGAAATCCGAAAATCAGATTCAGAAAGCGAAGCTTATTTAAAACGGATTCTTCATTGTTTTTTTTTTACGTATCTTTCGCAAACAAAATTTTGCTTTTAAAATGCACCTGATTCTTGTAGGATTAAATCACAAAACAGCTTCTGTCTCAATTCGCGAAAAGCTTTTTTTCGCTGAGAATGTACTGCCTGACGCCTACAAACAACTATCGGAACACAACTCAATAAAAGGCTGTGTATTGCTATCGACCTGCAACCGTATTGAAGTGTATGCTGCAACAGAAAACATCGATGCTTGTTTTACAGATATCCAACAGTTTCTGGAATCTTTCCATGGCATCGGTCGCAATGAATTTCAACCGCACATCTACCGGAAGCATTGCGAAGAAGCGGTTTCGCACCTGTTTAAAGTAGCTGCCAGTTTAGATTCGATGGTTGTGGGCGAATATCAGATTCAAGGTCAGCTTCGCGATTCATATACCTTTGCCAGCGAAAAAGGATTGACCAACAATCTTCTTAATAAAATATTCCAGACAGCCATTCAGGTTGGAAAAGCTATACGAAGTGAAACGGAAATCGGGAAAGGTTCGGTCTCTATTGCTTCAGTGGCTGTGGATCTGGTTCAGGATTTATTTAAAGGAATAGATTCGTACTCACTGCTGATTATCGGAGCCGGGAAAATGGCTACATTAACGGCACAAAATCTTTCACAACTAAAACGCTGCAATGTAAGTATCTGCAACCGTTCGATAGAAAAAGCATCGGAACTTGCAAACCGGTTTAATGCTACAATCATTCCTTTCGAACAAAAACAGAAAGCTATCGTCGAAAACGACATTGTGATTGTTTCAACAGGTGCCGACAATTATATTCTAACCAAAGACGAATTATTGAAAAGCAATGCAGGCAACGATTCACATAAGAAATTCTTTGTCGATATTTCCATTCCCCGTAATATCGATCCGGCGATAAATGAACTGGATAATGTGGTTCTATACTCGCTCGACGATCTGCAGGAGGTTATAGCCTCCAACATCGATAAACGATCGGCTGAAATTGGCAAAGCCGAAAAAATCATTGCCGGTATTGCCAACGATTATTATGATTGGTATGCAAAACAAGAGATAATGCCTGTTATGCAAGAAATAAAACAAAGAATTGAAGCCATCAAAACCAGAACTCTGGAAGCTAATAAACAGGCTTTGACTCAATTTGATTCACAACAACAACAGGCAGTTGTCACCATTTTGGATAATTATTCGGAAAAGCTGATCAAAGCCATTATGAAAAACATGAAGAATGTTGCTGGCAAAGATGAATTAAAAAGAATAGCCCAGTCGCTAAAAGATTCCTTTTCAATAGACGAATAAGATGGCTGCCGGAAAAACATACAGAGTCGCCACCCGTCCCAGTTTGCTTGCCACAACACAAACACGCCAGACGGTGGACTTACTACAGAAACAAAATCGAGATGCAATATTCGAAATCATCACATTCAGCACTCATGGCGATCGGGTTGTCGACAAACCACTTGTTGCCTTTGGCGGTACCGGATTGTTTGTTAAAGAACTGGAACAGGCAATGATTGATGGCAAAGCCGATTTTGCAATTCACAGCCTGAAAGATATGCCGGGCATTCAACCCGATGAGTGTATCATTGCTTCGTACGCTCCTCGCGAAAATGCATCGGATATTCTGTTAACCCGCAATGGTAATGGAATTACTGATTTGAAAGCCGGAATGGTGGTTGGTACTGGCAGTCCCCGCCGCCAATTACAATTACAGAATCTCTGCCCGGGAATCATATTCAAAGATCTGCGTGGCAATATCGATACCCGTTTGCGGAAACTCGAAACAGGCGAATTCGATGCCATTGTTCTTGCCGCCGCCGGATTACAACGCCTGGGGAAACAAATACCTGACACTGCATATCTATCGACAGGTCTGTGTATTCCTGCTGTGGGACAAGGAGCTATAGCCCTGGAATGCCGTGCCGATGATGCCGAAACCATAGCTCTGCTAAAAACCATCAATCACCGCGAAACAGAAATAGCGGTGACAGCCGAACGTGCCTTTATGCGAACCATTGGCGGAGGTTGTAAATTTCCACTTGCAGCTCATGCTGTGATTGACGGGAATTCAGTTTCATTAAACGCTATCATAGGTACAGTCGAAACAGGCAACTGTGCAATCATTACCGAAAGGGCTTCGATCGAAGATGCTGAGAAACTGGGAATAGAAATCGCCGGTAGAATGCAAAAGATCTGCAATGAAAAAGGAATTTGTTTGGTAAAATGCTAAGCAAATGAAAGCTCACAAAACAATAATACTGACACGACCAAAATCGACAGACGATCAGCTATCAATCGGTCTACATGAACAGGGATTCACCGTTCTATCATTTCCGACAATTGAAATTTCTTTTCTAAATCCGGACTTCAATTCCGATCAATTAAACGATTTTACCCATTTGATTTTCACCAGTCAAAATGGTGCTATCGGATTCTTTTATCTTATTGGCAAAGCCCCTATTCCACCTAGTTGTAAGATTGTAACCATTGGCAAAAAGACTGCAAAGACCGTTGCAGAACATGGCTACCAATCGCACATCATTTCAAACAGGAATACAGCCGAAGATCTGGCAAAGGAATTACGAAACCAACATCTCAAAGACAGCGATTCCGTTCTATTATCGGTTGGGAAGAAAGCCGGTTCGGTTATTGAGCAAACGCTGCAAGGCTTTTGTAAAACAACAAGAATCGAAGTTTACGACACCCTGCAACCTCGAACCTTTGCCCACGATAAATTGGAACGTATCAGAAAAGGAACATTCGATTTGATTGTATTCACCAGTCCATCTACCTTCGAAAATTTCATTGCAATCACAGGTCTTATACCACAAACCTTAAACGGGAAAATTGCCTGCATCGGAACAACAACCGCAGGTAAAGTAATCGAATCGGGATATCAACCATCACTCATTGCATCATCTGCCGACGCAAAGACATTTACCTCTGAAATTACAGGATTTCTGACGAAATAAATTTTTATTTCAACAATTCGCCCATCACATGCCCTTTGCTTTTAGGCATATCAAGATGAAGCAGTTCGGCAATCGTAGCCGGAATATCAATCAATTCCCTCGATTGTTTATCTATCATATTTTGTTTAAAATCGGGACCAAAGGCATATAGGAAGATATGCCGGCAACCGTTACAGGTACAACCATGCGAAACGAATCCATCGGCAACACCGTTAAGATGTCGTCCATGATCGTTGGTGATAAACAGCGTTGTTGTTCCTTTGTAAAAGGGATCTGATTGCAGATATTCCCAAATACGATATGCATATTCATCACAACTCGAAATACCCTTTAGATAGTTTGCCCAGTTATTTTGATGTCCCCACGAATCAGGATCTTTAAAATTAACCAGCACCAACGATGGATGATACTTCGATAATTTTTCGATAGTATGCCGGTAAGTTACACTATCTTCTCTATAACCCGTACCATTACCATTAACACCACAATCGGTTGCCGGCATATAGTTTTTGTGCCAGAGGGAATCTTTACAGTTGGCTAGAACCGCTAATTTATCTTTACTTGTAATAACCCAGCAAGAAGTTGAATCGGAACCATACAATTTCCGCCAATACTGCATAAACGAAGGGTTCTGAGGTAATTCCTGACCTGTATTGTTGATATTCTGATACACACCTCTCGACATTGCCGTATGCCCCGCCGTTGTTTCGGTATATCCATTATTATAGAACTGATCGTTAATAATTCCAACTTTCGACATTTGCGTTGCTATGTGTGGAATATACCGGTGTACTGAATCGCCCCATGTTTCGGAATAACGGGCTCCGTCCATAACAATGATTACAACATGTTTCGTTTTATACGTTTTATTATTCGCCTTTTTCCCACAAATGGAAACAAACACAATAGCTGCTAAAAAGCTATATTTTAAGAACCGTTTCATCGCAATCTAATTTATTTTAGTTAAAAGGCCACCTTCGACCCCACATCTTAATTTGTAATCTGCAAAGCTATTATTTTGTAGCTTTCATACTGTATAAGTAAACGCCTTTTTTTTGTATTTATTGAGTCATCTATTTCCAATTAATTTCATAACGGAATCTTTAAATTTCATATATTAGCATCAAATATTAAAGAATATGTTTCCACAAACTCGATTACGTCGTCTTCGCTACAATGCCACTTTGCGACAAATGGTTAGCGAAACCAGCCTTTCGGCAAATGATTTTGTAATGCCGCTTTTCGTCATCTACGGAAAGAACAAAAAGAACCCGATTCCGTCAATGCCCGGACAATTTCAGTTCTCGGTGGAGAATCTGGTGACGGAATGTAAGGAACTCTCGGCTATTGGAGTCAGGTCCATACTGCTCTTCGGAATTCCCGAACATAAGGACGAACACGGCTACGTTGCCTGCAAACACAACGGCATTGTACAAACTGCCATTCGTGCCATAAAAGAAGAACTGCCCGAGATGTATATCATAGCCGATGTCTGCAACTGTGAATACACCACCCACGGACATTGCGGCACCATTGTAGACGGCGACGTGGACAACGATCTGACCATTGCCACCCTCTCCAAACAATCGGTTTCGCTTGCCGAAGCAGGTGCCGACATGATTGCTCCCAGCGATATGATGGACGGACGTGTGGAAGAAATAAGAAAAGCACTCGACGACGCAGGTTTTTATAAAACGCCTATTATGTCATACTCGGCAAAATATGCTTCGGGCTTTTATGGACCATTTCGCGATGCTGCCGGTAGTGCACCGCAATTTGGCGATCGCAAAACCTATCAGATGAATCCGGCAAACAGCAACGAAGCTCTACGCGAGATAGATCAGGATATACTGGAAGGTGCCGACATCATAATGGTTAAGCCGGCATTGTCGTATCTCGATATCATCCGCCGGGCAAAAGATGAATATAACATACCGATAGCAGCCTACAACGTCAGTGGCGAATATTCGATGGTGAAAGCCGCAGCCGCAAACGGATGGATAGACGAACAACGCGTGATGACGGAAATACTGACATCAATAAAACGTGCAGGTGCAGATATCATCATCACCTATTTTGCCAAAGATGCGGTGAACATTTTGAATGCCAGCCCTACCCCGGGCAAAAGCTAACCCGGCGACGAAATACAGGGAACTAAAAAACATACATTTGTTAGATTGATAAGTACGTTAGGTGCAATTTTGGAAATTGACATACACATGAGATATTAACTTAAAAATAAATAGTAAAAACCAGACTTTTAACATCAGGACTATTTTGTCTATTACTCTCTTGTTCAAAAAATAATGACAACAATAAACCAGTAGTATATTTGACTAAAACAACATGGTTCACAACAGCTTTAAATAGTTTTGGAACTGTAAAGGTAGTTATTTCTGGTTCTACAAATGCCGACAAATTAACAGTTGAAACATACGGAGATGGAATAATCGGAGTAAAAGATGTAATTTTAGATTCAAAAAAGAATTTCGCAAATGATACTACAGAAATATCATTTACTCATTTTGCGTCTTCCGGAGTTCCTAATGGACTATTTCAAAGCACTACAAAAATAAGAGCAATTAAAGGTACCGACACATTGGTTCAGACAGTGAAAAGCGGACTATTGAGCTACTAAAAACGGCACTAAAGGAAAGCCCTAATAGTTTACTTGAGGCTAATGTTGATATTGAACACTAAAATGATATACAGAATAATAATATTAATTTTAACAACTTTGATTTTAAAATATAGCTTCGGTCAAGAGTATAATCCCTGCCAAAAAAAGGAAGGGACTAAAAATGGAGACACGCTAATTACCTTTTTTCCAAACTGTAGTGATACAGCAACGTATGTTAAACGAAGATATTCAAAAAACGGAATTATATGGAGCAACGAAAGTTATAAAGACAATGTTATAAATGGAATATCATGGTTTACATCTCAAAATGAAGGAATATTATCTTACTATTATGAGAATGGTAAAGTAGTAAAATTAATATATTATTATCCAAATTCTGGTATTCCAAGATCTGTATACGAATATCTAAGTGATACTTCGGTTTATATAAATAATTTTTATCCATCTGGCAATCCTATGAGTATTGGTTATTCATTTATTGATTCTATTGGTGACGAACACAAAAAAGGTAAATGGATAGAATATGATTCGCTTGGATATTCTTATTGGATTGGAAATTATATTCCAGTTCATATTGAAAAACAAGATACCGTTCAAAGAGAGTTTAAAATGTTAGTGGTATATACAGTCATGTTGGCTGTTAGGCATGGTATATGGAAAAGATTTGATTCTATGGGTAAAGAAAACGAAACTATAATTTACAAAGAAGGGAATATTATTAAAAAGGAATAATCAATAGCTGCAATCGAAGCGTACTTATCTGATGCAGAAATATCAACCGTTTTTATATTTTGAGGCTCAACACGTTTTTACTATATGCGGACGAAGAACAACAATTCCACGTTTCCACTGTCAGGCACAAAGAACATACTGCTGGAATATGAATATTCCGGATATGTGAAAAAACATTGCGAATGGTTATCGTAGGGTTACTTGAAATAACAAAAAGGATTTTTGTACTGACCATGCAGGTTTATAAAAGTAATTTGAAGGTTCCCAATACAAACTCCACTGGTTATAAAAACTAACCATAATGGTTCCAAAAAGTACCCCCATGGGATGGTTCAACAGACCCCGATAGTTTATGAAAGTAACCCGATGGGTTTCCGTACAAACCATACTGGTTATAAAAAATAACCTTAATGGTTTCAAAAAGTAACCCCATGGGATGGATTAACAGACCATGATAGTTTATGAAAGTAACCCGATGGGTTTCCGTACAGACCATACTGGTTATAAAAAATAACCATAGTGGTTTCAAAAAATAACCCCATGGGATGGTTTAACAGACCATGATAATCCGGAATGTTTAACCTGTCGTTTGAAATACCCTCACACAATATTTTAACAATAGTATTACTATTGTTATACTTTAATGTATACTTTTACAAATACTTTTGTTTAATATATAATTCGGTATGTAATTCTATTGTTTCTCAATTCAACGAAATAGCATAAATTGAGTTCCATAACCAGATATTGCAAAAAAACTGTTGTATGCAAAAAAACGTATCAATATTGTCATTTCTATTTTTGTTTACATTTATTATTGGTTGTAAACATGAAATTTTAAAAAGGAAATATTATATTATTTCACATCAAGATTCAATTAACAATGGATTATTGAATGGTACGATTGTAGATGACACTACATTGCCACCATCTCCGCCACCGTCTCCTCAATATTATAAATGGTATCAAAGCATTGTCTTTATTATGGATTCGACTGATATTGTTTATATTTATCAAACGAAAGAGAAAAAGAAAGAGGTTTTACCCCAGAACGATACATTGGTTTATAAATATGATTTTCCATATTATTTGGGATTAAGACCGGAGCATTTAATAGCAATTGAAAGTAGATCATTTCTCTCTTTTCTGAAGTTGAATAATGACATTTTTAAATTGGATACAAATAGTGCTAAATCATCATACATTGTTATGATTGCAAGTAACGAGGATACAATACGAAATGAAGCATTCTATGAACTAATCAATCATATTACAAGATTGAAACCACGAGAAAATTATATTCATTATTTAGTACGCAAAACCACAGAAGAAGAAAATGTGGTTATTAATTTCAAACGAAATAATAGAGACTATTTCCCTGAAAGGATAAAATGGACTTCACATTTTATTAATGGAAAATCAAGACCTTTTACCAAAGACTATGATTTAATTGAAAGAAAGACTGCATTTTTGAGAACACCCAAAGAAACTTATAAGGTGAACAGTTTAAAAATAACACCAATTTACTAAAAACACCTTGTTCGGTTCATGCTCCGACATCCGCCTCAGCGTGTTTACTATATGCGACAGATGAACCAGACACCGTTGCATTCTTATATTTTTCAACCAAATCCGCCCAGTGTCGAGTAATACTTCGAATATTCGTCAGGTGATATATACATAAATTTTATCCGGCAATAAAGGAGAATGGCATAAAATATAATTAATGGTATTACAGTATAAATAATAGTTCTCATTTTATTTTGTTTGTCAATTCTGAATCGTGTACAATTAAAAATGAATAGTACTGTAGAAAAAACATATACTATCATTTCAGTCAGTTTATCTAATCGGCGTTTATCATGATCCATTGTGAATGTTCCAAATACTTTTGACTGGATAAAGAATGTTACTACAATTAGAATAATCGATATGATTATTAACCATACGAATTGTTTGTTATTACTTCTAAAAAAAGAGTTTGTGTGTTTAAATGACGTTATACAAATCAATAGATAAACGATCACCAACAATAAGGTTATCGTTGAATTAATCCCAAGATTAGGAGCATAATTGTGATGAAAACCTATGTTTGAATCAAGCTGGTAGGGTTTTACTATTTGAAGATATGTTATAAATCCAAACAAGATATATTCAATGACTATCAATACAGTCAGTATGTTTCCCCCATTGTTCTTATCAATTAGAGCTCTAATGTACTGGAAGAGCATTATCATCCAAACACAAATTGAAAACACTCCAATAGTACTTAAAATAATAGTTACATAAAATCCGCTCATATCTTCCAAATAACTATTACAGTCTTATTTTATCTCAAAAAAGCTCATATTAACCTTTCCCCATTTGCGTTTTTCCACAAAATTTGGATGAGCCGATAAATCGGTTTCAATGGAATGTTCCACCACCAGAACGCCATCGGGTTTTAGAAGTTGTTTTTCAAAAACAAGCAGAGGAACCTGATCGATGCCCTTAAGATCGTATGGTGGATCGGCGAAAATAATGTCGAACGACCGGGTACAGGCTTTCAGAAATGAGAAAACATCAGCCCTTACAACTTTGGCAGGAGTGCATTTGAGGTCGTTGCAGGTCTTTTCAATAAAGCCGACATGTCGGGCATTCATTTCAACGCAAACAATATCTGCAACACCCCGTGAAATAAATTCGTAACTGATACTGCCTGTTCCGGCAAATAAATCAAGAACCGATAATTCGTCGAAATCGTAGCGATTATTGAGAATGTTAAACAAGCTTTCTTTAGCCATATCGGTTGTTGGTCTCAGAGTGAAACCTGCAGGAGGATTGATTATCCGTCCTTTAAATTCGCCGGAAACTATACGCATGCAAATAGATTTAAGAGAGAAACATAGTGAACCAGCGAAACGTCGTCGAACACGTAACTGAATCGTTGTAATTCGTCGCGAAAACTCATAATGTATATATTTTTAACAAACAACTTTGCCTGAATCAATATATCTGAATCATAGCCAATTTGTCCCATAAAAGTCAGTTCGTTTATTTCGGGATTAAGCTTCATTTGTTCAAAGACATTCATAAGGAAATAGATAAAATCTTTGCTGTTCGAATAGCAAAATGAATTACTCAACAACAGATTACCTCCGTTGACGACTATCACATCAAAAAAATCGGACTCAACATTGATATATAATTTTGTCTTCAACGTTTTATTCTTGTTCAACATCAAAAGACTATCGATAAGAGGAGCTGACTGATGAGTAAATGTGGCGGTTCGAAAGCGTCCCTGAACAATAGTCTTCAACCATTGAGGAATAGCAAAGGCACAATACATCAAGCCACTACGGATAAAGGAATATTCCACCGAATCGTCAAATTCAAGACCATGGTTGAATGTCAGAAATTTCAATGCCAGTTCTTTTTCAAAAACAGCTTCGGGAACAAGTGTCGATTTGTTGGTGACATACACAACCGTAACACTTTTGTAATCACTCGAAAAGAACTGATTTGTCAAAAACAATTCGACTGTTTTTTTGTACTCAATCAACGAAAGATAGTCATCAATAACCGTTTCCGCCAGACAGGCAAAACGATTTTCATAAGTATCGAAAACCACCGCCGAACATTTCTTTGTCGAAACGCTCACAGCCAACTCGTAGCGATGTCCATCCTGTTCATCGAAGCGAGCATCTTTCAATATTTTTATGTTGATTTCGCTGGTCATTTCTAATTTTAAAACATTGTATATCTTTTGCTCTATTCAGTGTCAATCAAAGAGATTAACCGTTACTTTTGCATAGATTTTTGAATTACAAACCTACGGATTTTTCAAGACATTAAAAACACTGATTTGGGGGACTTATGATAAAAGATTTTGCAGCAACGGTTATAAAGAAGCACTTGAAACATAGTCCCACTCCGAGTCAGGATTATGCCATCGGGCTACTGTCTGAATTCATAACCAATCCAAATCGCGATGATATCTTTATCTTATCGGGATATGCAGGAACCGGAAAAACCACCCTGCTGAGTGCTGTAATTAATACCCTTTCCGAATTTAAACTTCAATCGGTTTTATTAGCACCAACAGGCAGGGCGGCAAAGGTTCTATCAAAATATTCGGGGAAAGACGCCTTCACCATTCACAAGAAAATCTATCGACAAAAATCGTCTGTCAGCGAACAATTTGTGCTTGATGTAAATCTTCACACAAATACCATTTTCATCGTAGACGAAGCATCAATGATTTCCGATGGACAAACAGATTCCTCGATTTTTGGGACTGGAAATCTTCTTGATGATCTAATCACCTACGTTTACAATAACAAGGGTTGTGGATTGATTCTGACCGGCGACACGGCTCAGTTGCCACCAATCGGATTAGATACCAGTCCTGCGTTAGATCCATTATATGTTGAACGTCGTTTCTTGCGAAATATAATCGGGACATCGCTCACCGATGTTGTTCGTCAAACCAAGATGTCGGGTATATTATTCAATGCAACAGAAATTCGCAACCTGGTTTCTATTGGTTTTCCCGGAACACCCAAATTTAAAATTGAGCCATTCTCCGATATTTCAAAAATAGAGAATGCCGATCTGTTGGAAAAAATAAGTTCCTGTTACGATCGACATGGTATTGACGAAACCATCATTATCACCCGATCGAACAAACGAGCCAATAAGTTCAACGAAGGCATCCGGCGAACCATTCTTTACAAAGAAGAAGAGATTTCGTCGGGCGATTATATCATGGTCGTTAAAAACAATTATTATGATCTCGAAAAAGTAGAGGAACTTGCCTTTATAGCCAATGGTGATACTGCTCAAATAATGCGAATCAAAAAGTATTATAATATGTATGGATTAAAATTTGCGGACGTAACACTTCGATTTCCCGATTACAAAGATCTGGAACTTGATCGTCGGATTATTCTCAATACACTCACCTCAGAAACAGCCTCAATGTCTGGCGAAGAATATAAAAAATTGGTAAATCTGGTACTCGAAGATTATCCAAATGCACGGACAAAAAAAGACAGAGTAAAAATATTTCGCGAAGATCCATTCCTCAATGCCCTGCAAGTAAAATTTGCATACTGCATCACCTGTCACAAAGCACAAGGCGGTCAATGGGAAAATGTTTTTATTGATCACGATTACCTACCAAATACCGTTTTAGAAATAGACAACCTTCGATGGTTTTACACGGCGGTTACCAGAGCCTCAAAACAACTGTATTTATCGAACTTCAAACAAGAGTTTTTCGACTGATTATAAAACTTTTAACCAAAAATTGAACAATTATTCCAAATTATATATACTTTTACTGCTGATATTTATATAGTGTAAATTGTTAACCTTTCAAACCCTTATGGAAAACATGCAAAAAGTCGCTACTCCCCACAGCCCCGCAATCACATTCGATTCAACAACCGGATTTCTATCCGTTGAAGGGCAATCGATTCCCGAAAATCCAATTGATTTATTTCAACCGTTAATGGAAGAAGTGGTTACATATTGCAGTAATCCTTGTCCCAAAACAACCATTGAACTCCGGTTCGATTATTGCAATACATCATCGGTAAAATGGATTTTCCATATACTTGAGAAATTTGAACGAATCTATGTTTACGATAAAAAAATTGTAGATATAAAGTTCTTTTATTCTGACGAAAACACATTGGAAATGGGAAAATATCTTCAAATAAATTTAGCAATTCCCATTGATTTAATCAACATTCAACAATAACTAACTCATTTTATACACATTAAAAATACAATAACAGATTCAAAACTAAGAAAAAGACACATTTACAAAATATTTATTTTTTTTTAAGTTGCTATTGTTTATTAGAAAAATATATTTGTAAATTTGCACCTCAGATTTTGAAAAGATATTACATCATAGAATATGTCAAGAAAGTGTCAAATAACAGGAAAGAAGGCGATAACAGGAAACAATGTTTCGCATTCTAACAGAAGAACGAAAAGAGTATTCAAACCAAATTTATTTGTAAAGAAATTTTATCTTGCAGAAGAAGACGTTTGGATTAATTTAAAAGTCTCGGCTGCAGGCTTACGTACCATAACAAAAATTGGTATAGAAAAAGCTTTAACTAAAGCTGTTAACAACGGTAAACTATTTTAATACAATAAGAAATGGCAAAAAAAGGTAATAGAGTTCAGGTCATCTTGGAATGTACCGAACATAAAGATAGCGGAATGCCGGGTACATCTCGATATATCACAACGAAAAATCGCAAAAACACGCCCGACAGATTGGAAATGAAGAAATACAATCCAATTCTTCGTAAAGTAACCGTTCACAGGGAAATTAAATAATTTAAGCTATGGCAAAGAAGACAGTTGCATCACTTCAAAAAGGTTCTAAAGACTTTACAAAAGTTATTAAAGCCGTGAAAAACGAAAAAACAGGTGCTTACAGTTACGAAGAGCAAATTCTTCCTAATGATTTAGTAAAAGAATATATTCAAAGAAAATAGCATTTTCGTTTATCGAAAGAAACCTCCTCATTTGTGGAGGTTTTTTTTTGCCCCATCAAGAAGTCAGTTATCGCCGTCTAGGTTGTCATTAGATGATTAGATTTTAGTAGTAAGAACAGACTCAGATATTTATTTCACTTTTCAACAAAGCACTTAAAAAAAAGTGTAACTTAGCAATTCATTATACGATAATAAAATACATGGGATTATTCAGTTTTTTCACAAAAGACAAAAAAGAGACCTTAGACAAAGGTTTAGAAAAAACGAAAGAAAACGTTTTTAAAAAACTCACCAGAGTTATTGCAGGAAAATCAAAGGTTGATGATGATATCCTTGACCAGCTCGAAGAAATTCTTATATCATCGGACGTTGGAGTTGATACCACAATACGTATTATAAAACGTATAGAAGAGCGAATTTCAAAAGATAAATATCTGGGGACGGCTGAACTCAATGGCATTCTAAAAGAAGAAATAACAAACCTATTGGTTAATAACAGTGCAACCACCTTCAACGATTATAATTTTGAAAATCGTCTAGCCCCTTTCGTGATTATGGTTGTTGGTGTCAATGGTGTTGGAAAGACAACAACTATTGGAAAACTAGCATATAAATTCAAACAAGCAGGTAAAAAAGTTGTTATTGGAGCCGGTGATACATTCCGTGCTGCAGCAGTCGATCAATTGGATGTATGGGCTCAACGCGTTGGCGTTCCTATTGTAAAACAAAAAATGGGTGCAGACCCTGCCTCTGTGGCATTCGACACTCTCAACTCGGCAGTAGCAACCAATGCCGACATTGTAATCATTGATACTGCCGGACGATTACACAACAAGATAAACTTGATGAACGAACTTTCGAAAATTAAAAATGTAATGAAGAAAGTCATACCTGATACTCCAAACGAAATACTTTTAGTATTGGACGGTTCAACCGGTCAAAACGCATTTGAACAGGCAAAACAATTTACATTGGCCACCGAAGTTAATGCACTCGCCATCACCAAACTCGATGGAACCGCAAAAGGTGGAGTTGTTATTGGAATTTCAGATCAATTTAATATACCTGTAAAATATATAGGTGTTGGTGAAGGTATTGAAGATTTACAAATATTTGATAAAGTGGCATTTGTTGAATCATTATTTGGAGAATAAATCACCCCATTTCAAATAACACCTATAGCAATAAATTAAGATTTATCTTTTTATATATTTTGACTTTTATTATTTTGTTTAGAAAAGACTCGAGCATCATTGTCATAATAAAACGGACAAAAGTAGACTAAACGACAGAACGCACTCCTTTTTATTGACAGTTTGTCGCAATTTGGGTACATGGCAAAGTCATTGTGATTTATAGGAAAAGATAACTTTAATTCAAATAGCTATGAACTTCAATAATTTCACCATTAAATCGCAGGAAGCAGTTAATAAAGCTATTGAGATTGCTAATTCAAAGAATCAGCAATCAATAGAACCTGCACATATACTTAAGGGTTTGCTTAGCGAAGCCGAAAATATAATCACATTTCTGCTTAAGAAACTAAATGTAAATATTGCAACACTTCAAACCATTCTTGATAAACAAATAGACTCCTACCCTAAGGTTTCTGGTGGACAACCATTTCTTTCCCCCAATACAAATAAAGCACTTTTAGATGCAGGAAACTATCTGAAAGAATTTGGAGATGATTACATATCAGCAGAACATATACTTCTTGGGATATTGAAATGTAATGATCCAATATCCCAGCTTTTAAAAGATCAGGGTGTAACTGAAAAAGATTTAAAACTAGCTATAGCAGAACTTAGAAAAGGGTCGAAAGTAACCAATCAAATGGCCGAAGATGCCTTTAACTCACTGAACCGCTATGCTATCAATCTAAACGAACAAGCCAGGAATGGGAAACTCGATCCTGTTATTGGTCGTGACGAAGAAATTCGTCGTGTGCTACAAATTCTTTCTCGTCGTACAAAGAACAACCCCATTTTGATTGGCGAACCTGGTGTTGGGAAAACAGCTATTGCCGAGGGCATTGCCAACCGTATAATGAAAGGCGACGTTCCCGAAAATCTTAAAACGAAACAAATCTTTTCGCTCGATATGGGAGCATTGATTGCCGGAGCAAAATACAAAGGAGAATTTGAGGAACGTCTGAAATCGGTCATTAACGAAGTAATTCAATCGAATGGCGAAATCATTCTATTTATCGACGAAATTCACACGCTGGTTGGTGCCGGCAAAAGTGAAGGAGCAATGGATGCCGCAAACATATTAAAACCAGCTCTTTCTCGTGGACAATTACGAGCAATCGGAGCTACAACTCTCGACGAATATCAAAAATATATTGAAAAGGATAAAGCTCTGGAACGTCGTTTCCAAACGGTAATGGTTGATGAACCTGATATTTTGGAATCTATTTCCATATTGCGTGGATTGAAAGATCGTTACGAAAGCCATCACAAAGTTCGTATCAAAGATGAAGCAATTATTGCATCTGTTGAACTTTCACATAGATACATTACCGAACGTTTTTTACCGGATAAAGCTATTGATTTAATGGATGAAGCTGCATCGAAACTTCGTTTGGAAATGAATTCTGTACCACAGGAAATCGACGAACTGAATCGTAAAATTCAACAACTCGAAATAGAACGCGAGGCTATGAAGCACGAAAACCTGAAAGAGAAAGAAACCGACATTGCCAAACAACTGGCAAACCTTAATGACGACAGGAATACACTACTCTCAAAATGGAATGCAGAACGCGATATTATTAATACCATTCAAAGCATTAAAACAGAAATTGAAACATTCAAATTTGAAGCCGATAAAGCCGAACGTGACGGTGATTATGGAAGGGTTGCCGAACTCCGGTATGGAAAAATTAAAAACGCAGAAAAAGAACTGGAAAATCTCCATACACAATTAGAAGAAAAACATGCAACCGGAAGCTTAATGAATCAAGAAGTTGGTGCCGATGAAATTGCTGAAATAGTTTCACGCTGGACAGGCATTCCTCTAAACAAAATGCTACAATCGGAACGTGAAAAACTTCTGCATTTGGAAGATGACCTCCACAAACGAATTGTTGGACAAAACGAAGCTATTTCTGCCGTATCGGATGCTGTACGTCGAAGTCGTGCAGGTTTGCAGGACACCAAACGACCTATTGGATCATTCATCTTTTTAGGAACAACCGGTGTTGGGAAAACCGAACTGGCAAAAGCTCTCGCCGAATATCTGTTCGACGACGAAAATCTAATGACAAGAATCGACATGAGTGAATATCAGGAACGACATTCCGTTTCTCGACTTATTGGTGCACCTCCTGGATATGTTGGTTATGATGAAGGTGGTCAACTGACCGAAGCTGTACGACGCAAGCCATACAGTGTGATTCTGCTTGATGAAATAGAAAAGGCACATCCTGATGTATTTAATATTCTATTACAGGTACTTGACGATGGCAAACTTACAGATAACAAAGGTAGAATGGCTAATTTTAAGAATACCATTATCATCATGACATCGAATCTTGGTTCAGACATCATTCAAGAATATTTCAACAGGATGAACGAAGGAAACAAAGAAGAAATAATGGGAAAGGCAAAAGTCGAAGTCTTTGAGCTTTTAAAACGCTCAATGCGACCAGAATTTCTTAACCGTATTGACGAAACCATAATGTTTACACCTCTCGAAAAAAGTGATATCAAACAAATTGTTCAGTTACAGTTTAAAGCTTTACAAGCAAAAATGCAGGAATCAGGTATAACCATTTCAATAAACGATGAAGCTATTGAGTTTCTGACCAATCAAAGCTACGATCCTCAATTTGGTGCTCGACCAGTGAAACGAGCTATACAGAAAGAATTACTCAATCAATTATCAAAAGAAATATTGAGTGGGAAAATAGCCAAAAACAATTCAATACTGGTCGATTCATTTGGTGAGTCTATTGTATTCAGAAATACGAAAGGATAATTTAACCTCGACTACCATTTTTTGAAAGCCATTGTATATTTATTATGCAGTGGCTTTCTGTTTATTTCAACAGCAACAATATTGTTTCTCCCCGGCAATAATAAAACCTGACACAAGAATTTTTCCTTTTTCATAAGGTTGACTTTCCTCTATAATTGCAACCCTCAAAAATCCAGCATTATCGACAATTCGAAGATATTCTTCTTTTGTAACAGTTTCAGTCAGACAAGCTGCAATCATTTCCGGATTGTTTCTATATTCAACAGACATTGGCTTTTCCGAAAAGAAATCACGAATAACAAAGCGACCTCGTTTTTTAAGAACCCGATAAATTTCATGCCACAGTTTCTGTTTGTTTTTTGCAAAATAAATCATACAATCCAAAACAATATAGTCTATGGTTTGTGATTCTATATGAAAAGTATCATCCTCAGATCGAACCAAATGAATATTTGAACCACCTAATTTCTGAATATTTTTTTGTGCTTTTAAAATCAGACGTTCATCAATATCAACAACAAAAACAGAGCCTTCGTCACCAACCTTTTCGGCAAGCTGATTGACATCGGTTTCTAGTCCCAAATAAAGACAAACGTCACCTCGTTTAACCTTTGCATAATTAATAACACTTCCACGAGATAGACAACATGCTGTTTCTGTTGGTTTAGAATAATCAATATTCATTTATTTTTTATTCTTTAAATTCCGAATTGTAGAAATTAAAGTTTCTTTATTAGTCAATCCTTCAAAACGCCAAACAAGCTGTCCATCCTTAAAAACAATAATTGTTGGTATTGAATAAATGCTATATAATTCAGACAATATTTTATTATTATCAACATCGACCTTTCCAAACGAAGCTTCTTTTTTCAAATCTTCGGCAACCGATTCAAAGATTGGTGCCTGTAATCGACAAGGTCCACACCACGTTGCCCAAAAATCGACAACAACAATTCCCTTTTTTACCTGCTTCTGAAATGTTTGTTCCGACAAATTTTGTATTCCTTCACTTGATGAAAATGACAGGCACAAAACGCTTAGTAATAAGAAAAGGAGTTGTTTTAGATATTTCATTTATTAAGTATTTGTTCAATATATTTTTCTAATTCCGCTTCTTCAACATATCCTGTAGACACCAACGGCTTTCCTTTCATCGGACAAAACAAAACTGTTGGTATCGATTGAATGCCAAATGTTGCAGCTATCAATTGTTGTTGATCTATATTAACTTTATATACACGAATTTTCCCTGCATATTTCCCAGCCATTTTCTCAATTGTTGGCGAAAGTTTTTTACAAGGTCCACACCAATCTGCATAGAAATCAATAATTGCAGGTTTATCTCCGGCAAAAGCCCATTCTTTTTTCGTTTTAAAATCAAATATTTTTGAAATAAACCCTTCTTCATTAAGCATCGAAACCGTTGCCTCCACTGAATTTTCTTTATTCGACCGTAGACCTTTTGTTTTAACATCAACACGAATTGTCGTATCAGCGTTTTTTGTATCTTCAATTCGTTCGTCTGCCGATTGACAACCAAAGCAAAGAACAACTAATAAACCGAGCAAAAATGTATTCTTCATTTTCATTATATTTTTTGCAAATATAATGATTTTATATTAAACTTAAATCGCATAAATATCACTATTCGGTTTTTATATAGATATTTTACCGAAAGCTCTAAATCTGGAAAAATGAAGACAAAAAATCTGATATTATCTTCCTTTTAAGAATTTATTTTTTGATTCGTGTCGTAACTGGTTCCACTCTTTTATAAATTATCTTCATAGTAATTCCATTTTGGACTGTTGTGATCGAATCAATTGTTCCTAAAAATTTTACACCAGCATTTTCATTGATAATATTACTTTTTAGCTGAGAATATGCTGTAAAATCATAACCACCATCAGGATATAATTCCATATCAAAATAAGAATCAGCAGCTTTAACACCATTATAATATTGTTTTTCACCATGATTTATCCAAACTTCAACATTGGCATCGTAAGCATAAGTGACTGTTTTATATCCATTATCATAATCATACTCATAATGAACGGTATAATAACCAGGTATTGCTCTATAATATGTGTTCCAATAAAAATTGGACGGCACAATTCCATCAGTTGCTATATAATCGGGCTGTCTATTATTCCAATTAAGCCGGACATAAGCCTTACCTGATATTGAATACGATTCTTCATAATAAATACAAGATGTAAAAGAAAAAGTACTTACAACGAAAAGTATTACACACTTAACGATTTTTTTACTAATTGTTTTCATAGCTTTAATAATATTTGTTTATCAATAAACGTCAAATCCTATGCCAAAATGAGAAAGAATAAAAGTCTTATTTTTCAAAGTATTTATGACAAAAATAAACATTATCTAAATAATTCCAGTTGTTTTCAAACGTAACACTATAAGGAATAACAAGTATTTTTCTAATATTTACTCATAATTTAAGTTCGATACAAAACACTTTTACCATTTTTAGGATTCACAAAAATTTGAATACAAATGAATTACAAAAAAACAGTTCTTTTTTTATAAGAAAATAAAATAAACTCTTGCGTGATTCTATAAAATCCCTATATTTGCACCGCAATTTAAAAATGCCAACAACCAATGCCGATGTAGCTCAGTTGGCCAGAGCAGCTGATTTGTAATCAGCTGGTCGGGGGTTCGAATCCCTCTATCGGCTCTTATAATATAATAAAAATAAATTGGGGAGATACCAAAGTGGCCAACTGGGGCAGACTGTAAATCTGCTGGCGTACGCCTTCAAAGGTTCGAATCCTTTTCTCCCCACTCAATACCAACATTAAAAATTGCGGGAGTAGCTCAGTTGGTAGAGCATCAGCCTTCCAAGCTGAGGGTCGCGGGTTCGAGTCTCGTCTCCCGCTCTTAAAAAAAGGTTTGCAATAATGCAGACCTTTTTTGTTTCTTATGATTCATTTCGTAAATTCACAAATTGAAATTGGCATGGATTATATAATACTGGATTATATATTTTGAAAGTCTTGTCTAATAACTAATTTATAAGATACTGAAAGAATGATAGATAAAGATGCAGTGAAACCAAATTTCAAAGATTTTATTCGTAATAAAACGAATCTTGGGATTTATTGTTTCTCATGTATTGTATTGCTTCTTGTTTACTTTATTCATTTCAAAAAAACCGATTTAAGATTTTATCCTTCCCAATATTCTTTTAATGTTACATTTTATACCGACAGTATCGATGGAGGAAACTCAAAAGTTGAAGAAAATTTTTGTTCAGATTCTTTAATCCAAATGGATTTTGTGTTACAAAAAGGATTTGTGAAACCTTATGTTGGTATTGATTTTATTAATAATGATGGTAAAAATATTGATATCTCCGATTATAACCAAATTACCGTTGAGACGCAAAGCCAAGATCTTAAAAACATTATTATTTATCTTATTACCCGAAACAAAGCTGAGGCTGTAAATAGAGATAAAAATAAAGAACATTATTTTAGCAACAACATCGTATTTTCATCTCAAAAGAAACAATATTCTTTAAATCTAAACGATTTTCATGTGCCCGATTGGTGGTATGATGTAAATAATCTTTCACCAGAACAAAATATTACTCCCGATTGGAATCATTTTAATAGAATAAATATTGCAACAGGTTTACCTCCGAAACTTGGCACTAAACATCGGCTAAATATTCGTTCAATATCTTTTGTGAAAAATAATACTTCGGTAATTATTCTGCTTGTGTTTATGCAATTAGCAATTATGATTTTGATGTTCATACTGTATGTTTTGAAAATAAAATCACAGTATAAATCGAAACAAATAACGATAAACTATAAACCTGTTACCGTAAGTAAGAAACCATCCGAAAAATATCTTGATTATATCCATGAACATTTTCAGGATAGCTCATTAAACCTAGGTATCGTTTCTATAAATACTGGTATGAGTCAACGAAATATCTCCGACTCAATCTCTGAACAATTTGGCTGTAATTTTAAAACCTATATTAATCAAATTCGAATATCGGAAGCACAACGATTGTTAAAAGAAACTGACCTAAACATAAGTGCAATTGCTTATTCTGTAGGTTTTAGTAGTCCCAATAATTTCAATAGAGTATTTAAAAATATTACAGGGCAAAATCCATCGGAATATCTCCAAAGCCTTGAATAAAGCATATTTCTCTTTTTTGTTAAGTTTTTTACAGTTTTTGTAAATAGGTAAATTAGAAATTATCGGAATATTGCATCGTAATTTTAAACCATTTTATTATGAAAATAGTTTCCAAAATAATCTATTTAGTCGGAGTCCTAATCTGCATAACTGTTACTGTGCAAGCACAATTAACACCTCAAGATGCAATTACGAAAATTAAACGAGGAATAAACATAGGTAACTCATTAGATGCAAATCCAACGGAAACAAGTTGGGGCAATCCTCTTATTCAAAAATATTATTTCGACGATTATGCAAATGCAGGTTTTACCAGTATTCGGATTCCGATAACATGGAAAGATCATATTTTGAAAACATCACCATTTACTATTGATCAAGTTTGGTTAAATAGAGTTGATTCTATTGTAACTTGGGGATTAAATAAAGGATTGTATATCATCATTAATATTCATCATGAAGCCGAATTAAAGGAAATTGATACAATGAAAAATCTTGTAGCAAAAGCTACCATCATTGCGAAGTATGATAGTCTTTGGAGTCAAATTGCAACACATTTCAAGGATAAATCGGATCATTTGTTTTTTGAAATGTTAAATGAGCCACAAATATTAACAAAAGCAACTGTCGACGCATTTAATGTACGAACACTAGGAATCATACGCAAAACAAATCCAACTCGAATTGTTATATTTTCGGGGACAGATTATACTGGTGCCGATAAGCTTATTGCAGCAAATATTCCCGATCCCAATGATAAATATCTGATGGGATATTTTCACTCATACGATCCATGGGACTTTGCAGGCTTAGCTAAAGGAACCTACGGAACATCTAGCGATATTAGTTCAACAGCAACTATGTTTGCTAAAGTTGCTCAATGGTCGAAAACGCATCAAATACCCGTTATTCTTGATGAATTTGGAACAATTGGCTCGTGCGATTATAATTCGCGAATGATATATTATGCAACCGTTGTTGAACAAGCGTTAAATAATAATGTAGCTTTAAATGTATGGGACGATAATGGTAATTTTCAGACATATATCAGAAATACGCGAAAATGGAACGATTTAAAAGATGTTATTATTCATACCTATAAAGAATCACCAACAAAATTAAATACTGTGGTTGTTGACACTACCTTAACGTTATCGTGGACTAATAGGACAACGTTAAATGATAGTATTTATATTGATCGGAGAACAGCAAATACCGAATTTGTTCCGATTGCAAAAGTAAGCCCGACAACGACACAATTCAAAGATTCGGCTCTCAATAAAAACACTATATATTATTACAGACTTCGTACAAATCTTCTCGATTCAATAGATTTATATTCGTATCCAACATCGGTTAAAATTGTGGGAATAAGAAAACCATATTTAGGTTCGCCAGCTTCGATACCAGGAACAATTCAAGCCGAAGATTTTGACTTAGGCGGTGAAGGACAAACATTTCATGATAATACGGCTTTAAATCTTGGTGGAACATATCGATTAAATGAAGCAGTAGATATTGAGGCTCGCCCTGATAATGGCTACCAAGTTGGATATGTAGCAACAGGTGAATGGATTCAATATTCTATAAATGTAAAAAAAGCTGCATTATATCGAATAGATACTTATACTGCATCAAAAAATGGTGGTGGCAAATACAATTTTACCATAGGAAAAACAACAACCGGCTATAATATTGTTCCCCAAACGGGAGATTCTACAACCTTAGCTGTAAGTTATACTTTTAAAGTTTCCTTAGACACTGGTGTACAAATACTAACCTTTAAAATTGTTGCAGGATCATCAACAACATTTACAATCGACAAATTCGTTTTAGTTCAAGATACTTCATCAACATATAGTAAACAAATAGAGAGCCATGGATTTAATGTGTACCCCAATCCAGTGCATTCAAATGTTTCAGTCAGAAAATTATCAAATATAGAATCAACACTCGATATTTATAATTTTCTTGGAATAAAAATAAAATCGGAAATTCTGACAAATTCAGAATCTTTGTTTTCTGTTGAAGATATGCCACAAGGATTATATCTATTTGTGCTGACAACAAATAACTATTCGGAATCGAAAGAAGTGTTAATTGAAAATTAGTTGATTTTATACGATGTCTGCAATTATAATTGACGACAATCTTTTGAAAAATTTATTTCAAGGTCTGATGTTGTGAATCTACACACATCTTAATTACCACAAATACATATCAACATATTTTCTCGAACATCATTTGATCGTATTTCTTAGAGCAAATGAAAAACGGTTCATACTAATTCAAAATAATCTTTATTTCAAACGACACTTCTATCATAACCAATTTGTTAAAAATTGGTTATGATGTTGTTTTTGTATATCCTTTTGAAGAAAATATCAGGACGTGTAATTTACACCAACAACCACACAGCCAATTCCCTTTTTCAAATTTTTCTTTTTGGAATTGATAAAATTATTTACCGAATCAACAACTTATTTTTAATAATTAAGTATATTTAGAAACTGAGTTGAATATAATTCATTGTTCGAATTAAAGTAGTGAATTATATATCTTGGCTAGGTTTTTAATATTTTTCATAATTCACTTTTTTTAACAAAATATAGAACAAACATCTTTGGTTATTCATGTAGACTATTTATAGTATGGAATCAATGAATCTGTATAACATTTTTTTGCAACAACAGCAATTATTTCAAACCATTCTTTATGCAATGGATGAAGGTTTTGTTTTCCTTGACCAAGACTTAAAAATTGTCGATTGTAACAGTTCGATATGTGTTCTTTTGCAAACACAAAATCTCAAGACGGCTTATATTACTGAGTTCATAACAGACGCCTCGAAACCTGTGTTTCTCAAGCATAGAAAAGATTTGATAGAACATAAATCAATCGAATATCCCATTACATTTCTTAACTCTGAGAACGTGTGCATTTCCTGTAATGTGAAGGAATTGATTATTGTAGACAAAAAAAATCAAAGTGTTGGTTCTGTGTTACTTATTTCACATAACACACAAAAAGACGAAGCAGAAAATGAGTTGTTGGCAGCACATGTTAGAATAGAAGAATTAACTACAGAGCGAAAAACCTTAGAACAAACGATAAAAAAATTACAAGACGCTTTAATTGAATTGAATTTATCACAAGATAGTACATTGTATAAACCCAAAATATCACAAAAAGAAATAATAGGACAGAACGACAACATAGAAATTGCAATTCAAAATTTTAAAATTGCGGAAAACAATATTTCATCAATTATCCATTGTATGCCCGATGCTGTTATGGTCATTGACAAAAATGGTGTTGTTGTTGCATGGAATGTAGCAATGGAAAAGCTCACCGGAATCAAAGCTTGTGATATGTTGGGAAAGGGAAATTATGAATATGCAATTCCACTTTATGGTATTAGAAAAAAGATTTTGGTTGACCTTGTGTTTGAAACAGATGACTATTTGAAGGATAATTATAAAAACATCACACGAGATGGTGAAATCATCAGGGCAGAAAACTATATTCCACTCTTAGGCGAAAATGGTTTTTATTTTGAGGGGACGGCTTCAGGATTAAAAGATCCACAAAATAATGTTGTTGGAGCCATAGAAATAATCCGGGATATAACGGCAAGAGTAAAGGCTAATGAAAAAATTGCGGAACAACAAAATCAGATGATTGCAATTAATGAAGAATTGCACCAAACAATGGAAGAACTCACTGCCCAACGCGATATACTTGCAGAAAAAACGACTATGCTTGCAGAGACTTTAGACCAACTTGAAAAATCTCAACACAAATTAGTTGAATCGGCAAAAATGGTTGCCTTAGGACAATTGATTGCCGGTGTTGCCCACGAAATAAATACTCCACTTGGAGCCATTCGCTCTTCCATTAGTAATATTTCGGAAACTCTCGAAAGTGTATTATTGAATTTACCAAATTTCTTCAAATTGCTGGATGGTCCGGACAAAATGAATTTTTATATCTTACTCAATCGCTCGATTAATGCTAAAATAGCCATAACTTCGAAAGAAGAAAGAACCTACAAACGTGCCATAATTTCGGTACTCACAGATGAGCAGATAGAAAAAGCCGATGATTATGCCGATACATTAGTCGATATGGGGATATATGAAGACATTGATGACCTAATGCCATTTTTAAAATCACAAAATAGTGACGATGTTTTACAAATGGCATATAAGGTTTCGGGCATGTTACGAAGTAGCAAAACAATCAATATAGCTATTGATCGCGTTAGTAAAATCGTGTTTGCATTAAAGAATTTTTCTCATTTCAATCAAACTGGCGAAATGGTAAAAGCTAATATAAACGACTCGCTTGAAACCGTTTTAACGCTTTACTATAACCAAATAAAACAAGGAATAACACTTATAAAACGATTCGACGAAGATATTCCCGATATCAAATGTTTTCCCGATGAGTTAAATCAGGTTTGGACAAATTTGATACACAATGCACTGCAAGCAATGCAAAATTCTGGTACATTGGAAGTCGACATTTCAAAAAAAGATTCGCACGTTATTGTTGCAATAACAGATTCGGGTTGTGGAATACCCGAAGAAATAAGAGAAAAAATATTCATGCCATTTTTTACGACAAAACCACAAGGCGAAGGCAGTGGTTTGGGACTTGATATTGTAAAACGAATTATAGAAAAGCACAACGGACAAATTCAGTTTGAAAGCCTTCCGGGACGAACAACATTTACAGTTACATTACCAAATAACTATGAATAATTCTAAATAAGTCAGAATATGTTGAAAAATGTAATCCTTTGTGTAGATGATGAAAAGATCATCTTGAATAGTTTAAAGTCTCAGTTAAAACTGGAATTTGGAAACGCATACGCTTATGAAACTGCAGAAAGTGCCATCGATGCAGAGGAATTGATTGATGAACTGGTACTTGACGGATGTAAAATTTTGATAATTGTTTCCGATTGGCTGATGCCTGGAATAAAAGGCGATGAGTTTTTGATTAAAATTCATAAAAAATATCCGCAAATAGTCAAAATAATGTTGACCGGACATGCCTCTGACGAAGCTATCGAAAAAGTAATAAAAGAAGCCAATCTATATCAATGTTTAGCAAAACCATGGTCGGGCGATGAACTTATTCAAACAATAAGAAACGGATTAAAGAAAATATAATTTTTTGAACCATAATGAAAAGGTCTGTAATATTGTGTGTCGACGACGAAAAGATGGTTTTGAATAGTCTGAAAACCGAACTGAAAGAATATTTCGGTGCCCAACATCTTTTTGAAATATCTGAAGATCCGAAAGAAGCGGTTGAAATTTTTGAAAATCTTATAAATGATGGATATGAAATACCCTTGGTTATTTCGGACTATATTATGCCTAACATGCGTGGCGACGAATTATTGAAGATTATTCATGAAAAATCGCCACAAACCATGACCATAATGTTGACCGGTCAAGCTACCACCGAAGGTATTACCAATGCCGTTAATTGGGCTCGTTTATATCGCTTTATTTCAAAGCCATGGAATCCCAAAGATTTGATTTTAACCGTACGTGAAGCACTTAAAAGCTATATTCAAGATCGTCAACTCGAATTTAAAAATCAAGAGCTCAATGAATTAAACAACGAACTAGAAAAGAAAGTAGAAAAACGCACTCACGAAATTACCTTCAAAAACGAAATGCTCGAAATGCAACAAATGGAGCTTAAGATAAAAAACAAACAGATTACCGATAGTATTAAAGCGGCATTTATTATTCAAAAAGCATTGTTGCCGGCACCCGAAATATTGTACCAGCTGTTTCCGCACCATTTTATTTTCTTTAAGCCAAAAGACATTGTTAGCGGCGACTTTTTCTGGTGTCATAAGATAGAAACCACTATTTATTTTGCGGTTGCCGATTGCACTGGTCATGGGGTTCCGGGTGCCTTTATGAGCATGTTGGGAATTTCACTATTGAATGAAATAGTAACCGATTCGGCAAATAAAACCCCATCCGATATACTCGTTGAGTTACGGAGAAAAATAAAAATTTTATTAAATAATGAAGGACGAAACAAAGAGCATCAAGATGGTATGGACATTGCACTTTGTTCTATAAATAGTGAGACAAAACAATTGCAATATGCCGGAGCATTTAGTTGTGCATATATAATGCGTAAAAATGAAGATCTGGAGAAAAGCGAACTCATAATATTAAAAGCAGATCGGATGCCTATCGGTGTTTACCCCACCGATAATAAACCGTTTACTAATCAGGTGATACAGCTTCAAGAAAAAGATACTATTTACTTATTTTCAGATGGTTATATATCGCAATTTGGTGGTGAAAAAGGTAAAAAATTAAATACTCTACGGTTTCAGGATTTGTTGCATCAAATTCAATCAAATCCAATAAAGAGTCAACGACTCGTACTCAAAAAATTTTTCAGAGACTGGAAAAAGACTGAAGAACAGGTTGATGATGTTTTAGTTGTTGGTATCAAAATTTGCGATAGTCTTTTTTGTGAATAAATTGTCGAAAAAGAGAGGTGTAGGCAAACACAGACTTTTGTCGAAACGAAGTACCTATTTTTATTCCACCACTAATTGTTTTCAAAACTTACCATTTTTATTATTTAGAAATGTTATAACTTGCACATTATGTATAAAAAACAATTATATCGTACTGCGTTTATTTCATCGCCAATAATGGCAATGTTTGCTTTATCTCCAACTTTTTTTTTATGGGAAAACGATGTTTTATTTATATTGAAGGTCGTTTTTCATTTCTCGGTGATTTCTTTATTTATGTGGATTGTAAACATCTATTTTATCGAAATATTTAAGTCAAACAAGAAAAATGAAAATTGGAAAAGATATTTGTTTAGCTATCTGGTGGCAATACTGATTGTGGCAATATTCATACTAATAATTAAATTTAGTACTCCACATCGAAGAAAAATGCATTCAATCATTTTCCCATTTATTACGGCAATGGCTTTAAATACTATAATTCTTATTATATCAAACTCAATTTTAATTCGCTCAAAGAAAATTCTGGCAGATCAGGAACTTGCAATTCTTAAAATTAAAAATCTTGAAGCCGAACAGCAACAACTAATACAACAGCTCCAGCCACACTTTCTGTTCAATGCATTAAGCACCTTAAAGTCGCTCATCAGCACCAATTCTGATCTGGCAGAAGAATACTTATTAAAATTATCAGACTTTTTAAGGGTTACGATTTCGGCTCACACTAATAAACTAATACTTCTTACAGACGAATTAAAGTATACCAAAGATTATATCCGGCTACAACAATTAAGGTTTCCAGACTCTTTTTTTTATGAAATAACGATTCCTGAAGAAAATATAAATGAATATTATATACCGGTTTTTGCATTGCAAACGTTAGTGGAAAATGCGATTAAACACAATGCTTTTACTGAAGAAAGACCTTTAAAACTCTTTATTAAACAACTAGATAATTGTATAATGGTCTCGAACAATAAAATGCCAAAACTTACGGTTTCAAAAGGTGGTGTGGGACTTAATAACCTTGATAAAAGGTATTCACTTATTTGTGACGAAAAGATTATTGTAGAAGAGACTTCCGATATTTTTAAAGTGACTATTAAACTTATACAAAAAGACAAAGCATGTTAAAAGTTGCCATAATTGAAGACGAAAAGCATACCGCACAAGACTTAGCGAACACTCTGAAAAGGATTGATGAAGACATTGAAATAGTTGTATTTCTAACATCTGTAAAACAAGCCATTGAATTCTTTAAGAAAGAAAATAACATCAATTTATTATTTTCCGATATTCAGTTGCCTGATGGTTTAAGTTTTGAAATTTTCAAAAGTGTACAAATTTCTGTTCCTATTATTTTCTGTACAGCATATAATCAATACGCATTGAATGCTTTTGAAGCCAACGGGATTGACTATTTATTAAAACCATTCAGTAAAAATTCAGTCTCCAAAGCTTTAGAGAAATATCAAGTTTTAAAACAAATATTTTCGACTAATAACAATCATTTCGACAAAATGATTCAAATATTTGAACAAAAAAGCAGTCCTAAAATATCTTCTATCATTGTCCAAGGTGAAAAGATTATACCAATAGAAACACAAAATATTGCATTGTTTTATCTCGAAGATGATTATGTTTTTGCGAATACCTTTGAAATGAAAAAACTCATTGTTGCTCAAACACTGGAAGAATTAGAAGAAATCTGCGGTTCATTATTCTTTAGAGCAAACCGGCAATATTTAATAAACAGAAAAGCTATTAAAGATGCTGCAAAATTTTTAAATCGTAAGATTATTATTCATCTGAATATTCCCTATTCTGACCAAATATTAGTTGGAAAGTTAAAAACATCATTATTCCTGGAATGGCTAAAGAAAAATTAATGCGTTCCCCCCCCTTTTAATATCTTTTTTGTCCATTTCAGCTATTACTCTATTTCTTAATCCTTATTTAGACATATCTTTGTACCATTATTCATGTATAGTACAATGGACACTCTTAATAAAATTAAGAACAATTTCTACTGGTTACCAACAATACTGATGACTCTTTCTGCTTTATTAAAATTTACAGCAATCCCACAAGTAACCTCAATGTATTCTATATTAGGCTTAGGAGATAAGCTATTCTATTTGAGCATCATTGAATTAAGTTGTGTTATTATACTTCTATTTCCACGCACAATGTTAGTAGGCTTTATCCTACAATGTTGTTACTGGAGTGGTGCAATTGGTGCAGCCTTAATTGGACATATTTCAAACGTTCTTCCTATGATAATGCTTCTACTTTTCAGTATATCGTTCTATTTAAAGAAGTCAGATCTTTTTACAAATCAAATAACACATACAAAATAGAAATAAAAATAGCAAATATGAATTATAGTAATTTTTTTATTATTAGAGGTATAACTCTCCTAATAGTTTTTACGGGATGTAAGAACAAGCAAACAGCAGATATGACAGAAAAAATTGAGTCATATCCTATTTCTACATTATCAACTCAAAATGTAGAATTACAATCAACTTTCCCAGCAATAATAAAAGGGCAAGAAGATATTGATATAAAGCCACGGATTGATGGTTTTATAGAAACAGTTTATGTAGATGAAGGATCTATTGTAAAGAAAGGACAGACGTTATTCAAAATTAATTCGCCCGTCTCAGTACAAAACATAGAAAATACCCAGGCAAACTATAATACGGCAAAACTGGATCTGGAAAGGATGCAACCTCTCGCCGATAAAGGAATTATTAGTAATGTACGAATTTCGGCATATAAAAACGCTTTTGCATCGGCAAAAGCAGCCGTGGAACAAGCCAAAGCAGCCTTAAGTTGGACAAACGTAATTAGTCCAGTAGATGGAATTGTCGGGACAATAGCCTATCGTCAAGGAAGTCTGGTTAACAACACCACTGTTTTGACAACAGTAGCCAATACGACCAATGTAATAGCTTATTTTTCAATGAATGAAAAAGATTTATATGAGTTTTTGAGGCAATGGAATGGAAATTCACAAGCTGAAAAGATAAAAAATATGCCTCAAGTCAAATTGCTTCTTTCCGATGGTAGCGAATATGAAGAACCGGGACGAATTGAAACAATATCAGGAGTTGTCGATGCTGTTTCCGGAGCTGTAAATTTTAGAGCTGCTTTTTCTAATAAAAAAGGGCTTTTGAGAAGTGGCACCAGTGCAAAAATCGTAATACCTCAAACATTAAAAAATGTTTTTGTTATTCCTCAAAAAGCTACTTTTAGCCAACAAGATAAAATATTAGTATATAAAGTACAAGGCGATTCTGTTGTCCAAAAAGTTATTACTGTTAAACCAACACCAGATGCTAAAAATTATGCTGTTTTACAAGGTCTCGAAGTTGGTGATAAAATAGTTACCGATGGAATTTTGACTCTCAAAAATGGTAAAAAAATTAAAGTACAATAATTTTAAAAAGGAACAAAATGCTTAAAACATTTATAGAAAGACCCGTTTTATCAACGGTCATTTCCATTATTATTGTGGTTTTGGGACTCATTGGTATTTTTACCTTACCTATCGAACAATATCCAGACATTGCCCCACCAACAGTAAGGGTTACAACATCTTATAACGGAGCGAGTGCTAATGCAGTACTCAATAGTGTAATAGTACCTCTCGAGGAACAGATAAATGGAGTTGAAGGTATGACCTATATGACTTCAACCTCAACCAATGGTGGTGCTGCTACTATTTATGTATTTTTTAAACAAGGGACAAATCCTGATATTGCAGCAGTAAACGTTCAAAACAGAGTTTCTCAGGCATCTTCATTATTGCCCGCAGAGGTTACAAAAAACGGTGTTACTGTTCAGAAAACGCAAAATAGTAGCCTTTTGATGATTAACCTTCGATCTACGAGTGCTGAATATGATGATAAGTTCGTTCAAAATTATGCAAACATAAATATTTTACCACAAATAAAACGCATAAATGGTGTTGGTGATGCAAGTATTTATGGTCAAAAAGATTATACAATGCGCATCTGGCTCAAACCAGATGTCATGAAAGCCTATAACCTAACACCGTCGGAAGTTACTGCTGCCATACAAGATCAAAATATAGAATCGGCTCCTGGCGAACTTGGTGTTAATGGGAATCAAACATTTCAATATTCTTTAAAATTTACAGGCAGATTAAAATCGCCCGAAGAATTTGAGAATATTATTATTCGATCTCAAAATTCTAAAATATTAAGACTTAAAGATGTTGCAAAGATTGAATTAGGTGCTTTAAGTTACACATATTACGCTAAAAATAATAATAAGCCAACGGTTCTAATTGGTATCAGCCAAACATCTGGTTCCAATGCACAGGAAATTATTAAAAATATCAAAAAAGAAATGGTCAAAGTTGCTAGCAATTTTCCCCCTGGCATTGAATATGATTACCAAATGGATGCCAGCGAATTTTTGAATGCTTCCATTTCAAAAGTTTTACATACATTATTAGAAGCTTTTGTACTCGTATTTTTGGTGGTATTGCTTTTCTTACAAGGATTTAGAGCTACATTGATACCCGCATTTGCAGTACCTGTTGCAATTATTGGAACATTCTTTTTTCTGCTCGTGTTTGGCTTTTCGATTAACCTATTGACTCTTTTTGCGTTGGTCTTGGCAATCGGTATAGTGGTTGACGATGCAATTGTTGTTGTTGAAGCTGTACATTCCAAATTAGATGCCGGAGAAAAAGATCCTAAAGTAGCAGCAATTAAAGCTATGGAAGAAATTGCTCCGGCAATTATTTCCATTACTCTGGTTATGGCTGCAGTATTCGTACCTGTAAGTTTTATCGGAGGAACCAGTGGCGTATTCTTTAAACAATTTGGATTAACATTAGCTATTGCTATTGTACTTTCGGCTATTAATGCCTTGACATTAAGTCCTGCTCTTTGTGCTTTATTCCTTAAAGCTGAAAACAATCCTGACGTTAAGGATAAAAATGTTATTAGAAAATTTTATTATTACTTTAACACAGGTTTCGGTACATTAACAAATCGGTATAAAGGAACTTTGATGTTTCTAGGGAAAAAGAGCCATCGTTGGATTTCGGTAACAATTGTTATTATTTTCTCGGTCATATTATATGGATTGATGAAGATGATGCCAACAGGCTTTGTTCCACAAGAAGATAGTGGTGGTGTAATGGGAATGGTCAGCCTTTCTCCGGGTACATCTCTTGAAAGAACCGATAGCATTGTTAAACAAGTAGCTCGAATTTCTGAATCAATTTCGCATGTTCATAGTGTAACCAGTCTGACAGGAATGAGTTTTATGAGCGGAGCTGGTAGCTCCTATGGCTCCGTTATTCTAATGCTAGATCCTTGGGAAGAAAGGAAAACAACAGCAAGTGATATTGCTGCAATTTTAAAGCAAAAAACGGATTCAATCAAAGATGCAACATTCTTATTCTTTGGTGTTCCAACACTTCGAGGTTTTGGATTAAGCAGTGGAGTTACTATTGAAATGCAAGATAAAACAGGCGGTGACATAAATAAGTTTTATGGCATAACCTCTGAATTCTTAGGAAAATTACAAAAACGTCCGGAAGTATTAATGGTGATGAACTCTTTCAATCCTAATTTTCCTCAAAAATTAATTGAAGCTAATATTGCAAAAATTAAAGACGCGGGATTAACTCTTAATGATGTAATGGCAACACTACAAACGTATGTTGGTAGTTTATATGTTTCAAATTTCAATGTATATGGGAAACAATTCAGAGTAGTCGTTCAAGCAGCTCCTGAATATCGAAAAAAATTGGAAGATTTACAGGGACTATCTGTTAAAACATCAAATGGCACCATGACTCCTATTACTGAATTTATTTCAATCAGTGATGTTACCGGACCTCAATCGTTGACTCGTTTTAACTTGTATTCAGCTATGGACATTACCATTATTCCCAATTATATGAAAGGTTTTACATCGGGTGATGTTATCAAAGCAATAAAACAAATTGAACTACCCGATGGTTATGGTTACGATTATTCAGGAATGACCCGCGAAGAAGTAAATAGTAGCAACCAAACAGCTATTATATTTGCACTCTGCTTGATATTTGTGTATTTATTGTTAGCAGCCTTATACGAAAGCTACATACTCCCTTTAGCTGTTATATGCTCATTACCTATAGGTTTAGGAGGAACCTTCCTGTTTATTTTCATAGGAATGATGAATGGCACTGGCATTGTAAACAACATTTATGTACAGATATCCCTTATTATGCTAATCGGTCTATTGTCGAAGAATGCAATCCTTATTGTGGAATATGCTTTACAACGACGAAAACAAGGTATGAGCATCTTCAAAGCAGCTATTACGGGAGCTGTAGCTCGTTTACGACCAATTCTGATGACTTCGTTTGCTATGATCTTCGGTTTAATGCCTCTCGCTCTGGCTCACGGTGCTGGTGCTGTTGGAAATAAATCAATTGGTATTAGTGCCATTGGAGGTATGTTAATAGGAACAATCATTGGAATCATAGTCATACCCATTCTCTTTATCTTGTTCCAAAGTTTACAAGAAAAAATGAGTAAGCATAAAATAGAAACCGTAGACGATAATGTTAACAACATAAAATAATAAATCTATGTACAATAATAAAATATGCAGATTTTATATTCTGCTGATAGCAATTATCTTAATTAGTTTTTCGTCTTGTCATTCTTATAAGAATCTTGGAGATGCACCTCAAGCAGAAACCAATGGACTCATAAGAGATAGTGCTCAAAAAAATGGAGATACAACAACAATTGCAGATATTCCATGGAAAGAATATTTCACTGATCAAAAACTTCAAGCATTAATAAGTGAAGGACTAAATAAAAACTACGACATGCAAATAGCTATGTCACGTATTACACAGTCGGAAGTAACTTTAAGTATGGCAAGAGCAGCATTTCAACCAACATTAGGAGCTGGAGCCTCAATCGATCATACACGACATAGTTCGGGCAATGAAGGTACCAAAGTTCTAGGATATTATACAAATGTTAATTATCTAGGTTTTTCAGCTAGTTGGGAAGCCGATTTGTGGGGAAAACTGAGTAACCAATCAAAAGCAAAATATGCAAGTTATTTAAGTTCTGTAGAATATAAGAATTTAATACAAACAAATATCATCTCGAATATTGCAAAAGCTTATTATAACTTATTAGCATTGGATGAACAGTTGAAAATCACCAAAGAAACCATTATTCTCCTAGAAAAAAATGTTCAAACAATGTCTCAATTAAAGGAAGCCGGACAACAAAACGCAGCCGCTGTAGAACAAAGTAATGCATTATTGTATAGCACACAACTTTCTATACCTCAAATAGAAAGTCAAATCCACATACAGGAAAATACAATTTGTGTTCTAATTGGACGCATGCCTGGATCAATTGATAGAGATTCGATCAGAAGACAAACGGTTTCTGAAAAATTGGACTATGGAGTCCCCGCCCAATTACTTGCAAAACGACCAGACGTAAAACAAGCGGAACTATCATTTCGGTCGGCTTATGCTTTGACCAAAGCTGCTAAGGCAAATCTTTATCCGTCGCTAACCATTGGGTCTAGCACCAGTCCAACAAGCATAGGACTGGCTGGTGGCAAACTATCAACATTCTTTAAACCAGAAAATATTGCTGCCGAAATCGTTGCTGGCATTGCTCAACCAATTTTCTACAAGAAACAGCTTAGTGGCAACCTTAAAATTGCACAAGCACAGCAAGATGACGCATTGCTAACCTTTAAAAATACGATTTTAACTGCTGGTCAAGAAGTTTCTAATATTCTTTTCAGTTACAAAGCATCGCTAAGTAAAAATGATCTTCGGAATAAACAGATTTCATCATTAAATAATGCAGTTGATTATACTCAAGACTTGCTTTTGGCAGGTGAAGCAAATTACACCGAAGTTTTAAATGCTCAACAAAGCTTGCTTTCGGCACAACTCAACCAGATAAACGATAAATTGGAGCAACTTACCTATGGTGTTAATCTTTATAAAGCTCTGGGTGGAGGAACAAAATAAGTAATTGATTATTGGTAATAAAAAAAGCTACAAGAAAAATTCTTGTAGCTTTTTTTTATAGTTTTTCTTTATTTATTTTATCCTAAATATGTTTTTAAGATTTTACTTTTTGAAGTTTGTTTCAGACGACGAACGGCTTTTTCTTTAATCTGACGAACTCGTTCACGGGTTAATCCAAACTCCTCGCCGATTTCTTCAAGAGTATACGGATTCTTAGAATTAAGCCCAAAGTATAAACGAATGATATTAGCTTCACGTTCTGTTAACGTCGAAATAGCTCTTTCAATTTCACGACGTAACGATTCTTGAATCAATTGTTGATCGGGTGATGGTGTATCTTTGCAATCCAACACATCATATAATGTTCCGTCTTCACTTTGTGATAAAGGAGCATCCATTGAGACATGACGACCTGAATTACGTAGTGATTCTTTTACATCTTTCGACGAACATTCAAGTTCCAATGCAACTTCTTCAGCAGATGGCTCACGTTCATATTGTTGTTCCAAAGTTGCAAGAACTTTGTTTATTTTATTAATTGAACCAATTTTATTTAATGGTAACCGGACAATACGTGCTTGCTCTGCTAAAGCCTGAAGTATTGATTGACGAATCCACCATACAGCGTATGAAATAAATTTAAACCCACGAGTTTCATCAAATCGTTGAGCTGCTTTTATCAAGCCCAAATTTCCTTCATTTATAAGGTCAGGCAAACTTAATCCTTGATTCTGATATTGTTTTGAAACAGAAACCACAAAGCGGAGATTTGCATTGATTAATCTGTTCAAGGCTCTTTCATCGCCTTCTCTAATTCTTTTTGCTAATTCAACTTCTTCCTCAGCCGTAATCAGATCGACTTTTCCAATTTCGTGTAAATACTTGTCAAGTGAAGGTGTGTCGCGGTTTGTAACTTGTTTTGTTATTTTTAATTGTCTCATTTTTAAAAAATTTACCCCGTTATACGAAAACAATTTTGCTAAGGTTACAATTTTGTACAACTTTAGTCTTCCTTTTAATTACTTTTTTTTCAATAAAACTGTAAACGAATACTTTAAATTTAAAATGTCTACTTTAAAATATTATTAACCGCCTTTTGTTTATCTAGGGGAAAATAACGTAATTTGTGGTACACAAAAAGATTATATTATGACAAATGATTTTAAAACAAATTGCAGATTTTTATTGAACAACAACGATTTATTAGGGCTGTTCGACCAACATATTGAGCCTATTATTGAAAAGGAAGCCGAATCATTTGTTGCCTACGATAAGATTATAGACATTATTAAAGCACAAAAAGAAACTGGCTATAATAAGCAGAAGCTTAGAGTTCAAATACTTCAAACATTAAAGGATCAATACAATTTTACACCCGATGAGTTTGAAGACAAAGCTGAATTAAACGAATGGAATGATCGATTGGATGAAATGATTGAAGAAATTATTGAGATGGACTTTTAACAATAATTTATGAAGCTGTTAAAAACAATTGCATATTTAGCTTTTACATTATGTCTCCTATCACATTCACTATTTTGTAATGCTCAAAAACCAAAGACAATGAAAGATGACGCAGCAATAAAACTAGAAACGTTATTAAAAGAAATAGCCCCCAAAGCTACAATGTTTGGACATCAAGATGATATGGCTTATGGCATGGGCTGGAATGGCTTATATAACGAATCGGATGTTAAACGTGTTACAGGAAGCTTTCCCGCAGTTTTTGGCTGGGATCTTGGTAAAATAGGGAACAAAGCTAATATTGATGATGTCCCCTTTGATAGTATTAGAAGCTACATTATCCGTGCCTACGAAATGGGTGGCATCAATACCATAAGCTGGCATGCTTTTTTACCAACAGATTCAACATCACCTTGGGTTGTGAAAAATAAAGTTGTTGAACAACTTTTACCTGGAGGAAAACAACATTCGGCATTAATTCATCAACTCGATTTAATTGCCGATTTCTTAAAGACTTTAAAAGGAAAGAATGGCGAAAATATTCCCTACATTTTCCGACCATGGCACGAAATGGACGGCTCTTGGTTTTGGTGGGGAAAAGATCATTGCACAACCGAAGAATATAAACAATTGTATCGATTCACCATTGATTATTTAAGAAATGTAAAAGGTATTACCAGCATGTTGGTTGGTTATTCTCCCGATCGCAACTTTTATTCGGCTGAAGAATATTATACTTATTATCCCGGTGATGAATATGTTGATTTGCTTGGTATAGACGATTATTGGGATTTAGGTACCGAAGAACGAAATTTAGATAAAGCAATTATGAAGCTTGAAATAATTGTCAACGAAGCAAAGAAGAAAAATAAGATTGCGGCAATGACCGAAACCGGATTAAATCTTATTCCGGAAGCTGATTGGTTTACAACACTCGACAAAGTAATTAGTGCCAACGAAACAACAAAACAGATATCGTATGTCCTTGTTTGGAGAAATTTCGACAAAACACAATTCTTTGCACCCTACCCCGGTCACCCTTCGGTTCCTGCATTTTTAAACTGGGTGAATAAACCAGACATTTGGCTTTTAAAAGATTTACAAGAATATAGGAAGAGATAATTTTGAATTCTTCCATTATACATTTTGAGTTATTAATACAAAAACACAAAGGAAATATGTCGCAATTTACAGAACGATTCGAAAAGATTAGCAAAGCACATGAAGCTCTTTTATCTCAAAAAAACGAGGAATTATTTAGCGAAAATGGCATTTACTGTCGTCATAAAAATCCTATTTTAACAAGGAATCATATCCCCCTACATTGGCGTTATGATTTAAATCCGGAAACCAATCCTCTTTTTGTGGAAAGAATCGGCTTTAATGCCACGTTCAATTCTGGAGCCATGAAACATAATGGGAAATATCTTTTAGCAGTTCGTGTTGAAGGAAACGATAGAAAATCGTTCTTTGCTATAGCCGAAAGTCCTAACGGAATAGATAATTTTCGTTTTTGGAAACGCCCAATAACTTTGCCAGAAACTGAAAATCCAGACACAAACGTCTACGACATGCGTCTGACAAAACACGATGACGGATATATTTACGGCGTTTTTTGTACCGAAAGAAAAGACCCAAACGCTCCCGACGGTGATACATCGAGTGCTGTTGCTGCTGCCGGAATTGCACGTACGAAAGACCTTTTATCATGGGAACGTCTTCCCGATCTTATATCAACCACCGGACAACAAAGAAACGTTGTGTTGTTTCCTCATTTAATAAATGGTAAATATGCCTTTTACACTCGTCCACAAGATGGTTTTATTGATACAGGAAAAGGCGGCGGAATTGGTTTCGGACTTTCCGATTCAATGGACAAAGCAGAAGTAAAAGAAGAAGTGATTGTTGATTCAAAAACATACCACACTATATACGAAGTAAAAAATGGATTAGGACCGGCTCCTATAAAAACAGCAAAAGGCTGGTTACAACTGGCACATGGAGTAAGAAACACAGCTGCCGGTTTGCGTTATACTCTTTATGTATTTATGACAGATCTTGAAAAACCTTGGATTGTTACTCACAAACCTAATGGACATTTCATCGCACCATATTGTTCTGAAAGAGTTGGTGATGTATCGAATGTTGTATTCTCAAACGGATGGATTGCTGATGACGACGGTAAAGTGTTTATCTATTATGCATCGTCGGATACAAGAATGCACGTTGCAACAACAACGATCGAACAATTAATAGATTATTGCATCAATTCACCTCAAGATAAATTGAGAACAGTTGCGTCGGTGCAAACAATAAACGAACTTATTGATAAAAACGAGAAATTCTTAAAATAAATGAATCTTAAAGCAGAATTACGAGTTGAGCTTGCAAGCATACTCTCATATTGGATAAACAATACCGTTGACCACGAAAATGGTGGATTTATCGGCGAAATAGCTTCCAACAACAAACCAACACCCAATGCAAGTAAAGGTGCTGTGTTAAACACACGTATTCTTTGGGCATTCTCGGCAGCCTACCGATTTGATTCGAAACCCGAATATAAAGAAATGGCTCAACGAGCTTACGATTACATCATCAAATACTTTTGGGATAAAGAAAATGGCGGTGTCTTTTGGGAAATCGATTCTAAAGGAAATTCCATAAATACCCGTAAACAGATTTATGCACAAGGTTTTGCATTATACGGCTTTAGCGAATTCTACAGAGCTTTCGGCAATAAGGATGCATTGGATTTTGCAATCGAAACCTTTAACCTGATAGAAAAATACAGCTACGATTCGGTCAATGGCGGATATCTTGAAGCATTATCGAAGCAATGGCAGCCAATGGAAGATATGCGATTGAGCGATAAGGACGAAAACACGCCTAAATCAATGAACACACATCTCCACATTATTGAACCTTATACAAATTTGTACCGGGTGTGGAAAGATCAAAATCTGGGCGACAAGATTCATGGACTGCTGAATGTTTTCTTCGACAAAATCATTGATTCCAAAGCAGGAAATTTCAAACTGTTCTTTGATACCGATTGGACGGTTCTGCCCAGTGTTGTTTCCTACGGACATGACATTGAAGGAACCTGGTTGCTGACCGAAGCTGCTGAAGTTTACGGCGATGCTGCATTATTGAAACGTGCCGAGGCTTTTGCAATCACAATGTCGGACAAAGTACTGCAAAACGGAACTGACACTGATGGCAGCATTTTCTACGAACTCCATTTATCAAACAAACACCTTGATACCAATAAACACTGGTGGCCTCAGGCCGAAGGTATGGTTGGCTTTTTAAATTCGTACCAGATTACAAAAGACGACCGTTATCTTAACGAGGTGAAAAAGCTTTGGGATTTCATTAAAAAGAACATTATTGACTCGCAAAACGGGGAATGGTTCTGGCTGGTAAAACAAGATGGAACAACGCATCCCGAAGAAGTTAAAGTTGGATTTTGGAAATGTCCGTACCACAATACCCGAGCTTTAATTGAAGTTATCGAACGTTTAGAGAAACTGGGATAATATAACACAAGAGCCTGTTAGGCTTTGTAATTTATTACATCTCTTGTGTAAATATCTCTCGAAGTATGATGGATTGTTAAAATTTCAACCTGATCTATAGTTGTAATTCGATAAATTATTCGATAAATTATTCGATAGTTTCCTTCAAATAATTCTCTGATTTCTTTTAATTCAAAAACGGATAAATCAGTCCAAACTTGATCATTCTTCTATACGTTTGTCAAGATCGTTTTCTGAAATTACTCTTTCGTTCTCAACATATTGAATTCCTCTTCCAATCTTAGCGAGTAAAATCATTTCGTCAACTAACTCATCTATGGAGAGTTTGTCTAAAGACTAGTTATCGTTTTAATAACGTTAGTTTTTGTTAACATATCATTTTTATTGTAAAAATAATATGTATTCTTTATCCTTGTTTTTTTATTATAAAGTTTATTACTTCGGCTTAACTGGAGACTTCATTCCTTATTTCTTCCCTTTCAGCTTCTAACAGACCTGCCGGGTTTTTAAAACCATCTCTTCAAGAAATCGTAAATAGCAGGCAATCGATGTTTAAAATATTCAGGTATATTATCTATCATTAACACGGCTTCGCCTTTTTCAATCTGTAAAATATTGGAATAAATATCATCCAGCTTTGAATTGTCTACTAATAAAATATTATCAAAAAATTGAAAGTGTAGGTTTACATTTTTATATCCGGCCTTCCATTTTAGATCAATTGTTTTATCGTCAACAAAATGTCCCTTAAACTCTGTTCGAACCTGAACTCTATGCCTGGCAATTTCTTGATTATCCAAACAAAAGAATATCAGGTTTATTTGATAACCGTTTTCTTTAAATTTCTGTGCCCAAAAGATTGGATGTGAATCAAAATTTGTTTCGTAACAAAAGTCGGCTTTATTTCGCAAAGCCTTATCAACAGCATCTTCGAAAGCTTGTGTAGTTTGATTTTTGGCGATTTCTTCCCGTAGTTGACTATCAGGTAAACTATTGTATGTTTCTAAAAATAATCTATCATAATCAAAAGAGATCAATCCATCGGGCAAAAACGATGTGGCAAAAGTTGATTTTCCTGCCCCATTACAACCTGCAATTACAACTAAGTCAGGCATTCTTTTTTAGTGCATTTAGAAGTTCCTGACTTAGCACTCCATTCTTTTTTCGAATTTGGAATAACTCCTCTCGTGGAGCAACTTGACTATTAAAAATATTCCGAGCCTTACTCATTTGCCGGGCAACCTTTATTCCTGTTATCAATCTTTCTTTACACATATAACAAAAATTACAAACAATTATTTTTGAATATCTTTCTTATCTTCTACATTACATAACAAAAGTACAAAAAACAAACAGAAGTAATACAAACGGCGAATCAAAGTATGGGTGTATCTTCATTCCTTATTTCTTCCCTTTCAGCTTCTAACATACTAAATTATAATTCCTTTCCTGTTAGTGTGCTTTTTAAATACTTTAAGTTGTTACTTAGCACAGACTGCAAGTCCACACTAGCGGAATTTAGCTATGCCAACCATTTACCTTCTTTTTCTGTTGCATCATATATTTTTAATTCAAGTTTCTCTGCAATATAATTTGCCTTTTCAAATGCATCACTAACTTCATCGGTCATATAAACTTTCAATCTTCGATTTTTACCATGAATCAAGTTTATCACTATTGTTTTCTCTTTACTTGAGACGCTTCCTATGCCCGAAATTCCACGAACGGTTCGTGTATACGTCGTTTTAAAAACCGATATATATTTTATTTCGGGTAGTTCTTTCCATTTACCAAAAGCGTTTTGACCTAAAAATATACCTAATCTATATTTTTTATTTTCAAAGTCTATCTGAATTCCAACAACGGTTGCAAATAAAATAATCGATCCAAAACTAATCACAAGTCCTCCAAATAATCGATATTGAATCCACATTATTCCCCAAAGAAACATCGCTATTGAAACGATTTTCATTTTCATTGATTTAGTTCCCTTAAATATAAACGTGTTATTTTCCATATTTTATTTTTTCACTACCGCCCTCTTATCTTCGTTCCTTATTTCTTCCCTTTTAGCTTCTAAAATCTTGCTAGCAGAGATTAACTTTCTTTTAAGTTATTCCCCTTTAAAATAATTATTTTCCTTTTGAAACTCTTATTGTTTGAGTTTTTAGTCCTAATAAATAACTACCCGGTATTCCGATTAACATATCAACAAAGGTCGTTGTTGTTCTAATTGTATAATTTGTAGCACCTCCAGCTAAATCCTTAGAATCTACATTATTTAATGGTAATGCTCCCCAGAAAAGATACCATTGTTTCTTTTTGGCATCAAATTGTCCTGCAGATTTACAGTCACCTATTCCTCCACTTCCAACGGTATGCATTGTTGCACTACAACTACTTGACATAATAGCAAATAATGATAACGCTATTATCATTATTTTAAAACCTTTTTTTCCCATTTTTAACTTTTTTCTTTCTTACTCTTATGGCTTTTCAGTATCGCCCCGTTTTTAGTTGTTTCTGGTCTCAACTTATTTTCATCAATTTTAGAACCTGTGTAAACAGTCTCATCGTGTTTTCGTACGCACTAACCTCTTATCTTCATTCCTTATTTCTTCCCTTTCAGCTTCTAACAGACCTATCGGGTTTTGAAAACCCAGCAGGTCTACATACTAAATTATAATTCCTTTCCTGTTAGTGTACTTTTTAAATACTTTAAGTTGTTACTTAGCACAGACTGCAAGTCCGCACTCTTTTTTTAAATTCGTTTTTTTTTAGCTATCGTTTTCTTGCATTATGGAAACATGAAAGAATACGAATCGCTTTATTTTTCTCATCAATCGTGAAATATAGTGTAAAAGGAAATCGCTTTATTTTATAAGCTCTGACATTTCTATACCGTATTTCAAAATAAGGATTTAATGAAAGTGTTTTGTAACTTTTCTGTAAAGATTCTAAAAACCAAAGCGGTGCCTTCACGCTGTTTTTGACATAAAAGTCACTGGCTCTTTCGATTTCTATTTGTGCTCGAAGAGATATCTGAATCTTAAATGCCATATTTTTGATGTAGTTTATCAAGGGATTCTTCAGCAGATAAATCGTCTGAAACATCTTCCTCTAATCGTTCGTCGAGTATCGATTTTTCTTGTGCCGTCAGTTCATACGAAACCTCATCTTCTTCTACAATTATGGTAATTGGTTTTGATTTAAACGTTGATCTGATGGACTGAAGTATTTCTGCATCAATTTCATCTACCGAACTTAAGTGATAGGTTGCATACATATTTTATAATTTTATAACTCAAAGATACAAATTTATGCTCACCACCCAAAAAGATGAATTTATTTATTGTGTAACGAAAGAGATGATACGACATAATGTCTTTGCGAATGATAATCCTCATGCTAATTTATAGACTTTACTGGATTCTTCCATTTGCAACCTCTTGCAAACGGTGTATCTCCATTCTTTATTTCTTCCCTTTTAGCTTCTAACATACCTGTCGGGTTTTGAAAACCCGACAGGTCTCACGAACGAACATACTAAATTATAATTCCTTTTCTGTTAGTGTACTTTTTAAATACTTTAAGTTGTTACTTAGCACAGACTACAAGTCCACACTAGCGGGCATTTTTTTATTTGATTTGTTGAATTTCTTCTTTTGTGAGACCTGTATATTTAACTATTTTTTCTATTGGTTCATTGTCAATTTGCATTTGTTTTGCTATTGCAAATGCCTTTTTATTTTCACCTTCGATAACGCCTTCGATTTTCCCCTCTTCTTTTGCTGTATCCATTGAATTTTTAATATCACGGAATACATTTAAACTTTCTTCGTAGTTTCGAACTTGATCGGTTGTGAAACGTGCGATTTCTGCCGTTTCAAATACTTTTTCAAATATTTGTTCTCGTAACTTATCGGGAACTCGTTCCAGTTTTGCTAAGTTACGTAATACATACAGCCATTTCTCGAATCTCGTTTCTATTTCTTCAATGGTTTTATTGAATTTTGGCATTTCGAGATAGATAAATGTTAGTTTATCATAGAATACCTTTTTTGTATCAATGTCGGTAAGTTTTACATCATACCGATATTTTTGCGTTTCACTCGTATCTTCATCAAAAATAAAATCAAGAATGGCAATTACGTAAACGGCTTTTAATGAAAAATTCCATTCGTTTTTAATGGCTTGTTCGCGAATTGGAAGGGTAGAATAATAAAGGGTGCGTTCTTTAAAGAACTTTTGTTTTGTCTTTTGCAGTTCAACAATGAATTTTTCGCCTCGTTCGTTTTCGCAATACAAATCGAATACAGCTTTGCGATCGCTTAAGGTGTAGCCAACATATTCGGTTTTGAGATAGGTTAAATCGATGATTCTCCCCTGTTCTGCACTTAATAATTCGTTCAGAAAGTCGAGCAACAAATCTTTGTTCAACTCTTCACCAAACAACTTCTTAAAACCGTAATCGGTGAAAGGATTTATGTATTTTTCTATAAATTCTGCCATGTCGATAGTATTTTAGACAAAGATACACATTTTATAACATGATGGTCAAGCCACATTTAAACGATAGATTACAATCACAGTTCGTGGAAGGGTAATAAAGCTCTGGGGATAACAAACTGCTGATTGAAAACAGTCTTTATTGTTTATTTTATAGGCTAAGCCTGTTTGCATAAACGGTAGAACCTTTGTCAAACGCTTGTTCTTTTATAGCCTCTCGCGAACTGGAGACGTCATTCCTTATTTCTTCCCTTTCAGCTTCTAACAGACCTGCCGGGTTTTCAAAACCCGACAGGTCTCACGAACGAACATACTAAATTATAATTCCTTTCCTGTTAGTGTGCATTTTAAATACTTTAAGTTGTTACTTAGCACAGACTGCAAGTCGCACTAGCGGGATTTAGCTATGCCAACCATTTACCTTCTTTTTCTGTTGCATCATATATTTTTAATTCAAGTTTCTCTGCAATATAATTTGCCTTTTCAAATGCATCACTAACTTCATCGGTCATATAAACTTTCAATCTTCGATTTTTACCATGAATCAAGTTTATCACTATTGTTTTCTCTTTACTTGAGACGCTTCCTATGCCCGAAATTCCACGAACGGTTCGTGTATACGTCGTTTTAAAAACCGATATATATTTTATTTCGGGTAGTTCTTTCCATTTACCAAAAGCGTTTTGACCTAAAAATATACCTAATCTATATTTTTTATTTTCAAAGTCTATCTGAATTCCAACAACGGTTGCAAATAAAATAATCGATCCAAAACTAATCACAAGTCCTCCAAATAATCGATATTGAATCCACATTATTCCCCAAAGAAACATCGCTATTGAAACGATTTTCATTTTCATTGATTTAGTCCCCTTAAATATAAACGTGTTATTTTCCATATTTTATTTTTTCACTACCGCCCTCTTATCTTCATTCCTTATTTCTTCCCTTTTAGCTTCTAACAGACCTGCCGGGTTTTTAAAACCCAGCACGTCTCACGAACAAACATACTAAATTATAATTCCTTTCCTGTTAGTGTGCTTTTTAAATACTTTAAGTTGTTACTTAGCACGGACTGCAAGTCGCACTAGCGGGACAAAACTTATTATTTTTATTTATTATTCAAGCAATCTTTCATCTCCTTCCAAGTTTCAATTCTCAATATACTCTTATTCCGATGAAATTTGTTTTTACAATATTCTATTATATATTTTCCTCTATCTTTTGAATCCGGGTGTGTACTTATCCAATTAAAATATTTTACATTAGATGATTCATTTAAACTTAACCGATATAAAAAATCAGCAAAAGGCGTTGGATTTATATTGGCTTTTATCATATAATCGACAGCTTGAATATCAGCTTCTTTTTCTAATTTCCGATCGTAAGCAGTGGAGGACAATAATCGCATTAACTTTGCTGTTGCTTCTGAATTACCCTTACCTGTTGTCATTGAAATTAAAAAAGATAATCCTATTTCTTTAACTAATTTATTCATCACATGATTATGTTCAATATGAGAAATTTCATGACACATAACTCCACATAACTCTGCTTCGTTTTCCACAGCAACAATTAAACCTGTATTTATTATTAAATGATTATTGGGTAATGCATAAGCATTTATTTCACTACTTTGCATTAAATGTATTTTTATTTTACTCTTATCTAAATGATTTGAAGTACATATTTTTGTTAATATACTATCTAGAGATATATTAATTTTTTCATTTTTAATTTCAGTATCTGTTCTATCGTATGCGTCCCAAATTATATTTCCAAGTTTTTCTTCTGTCAATTTTGTTGTTTGTTCAACGTTTAGTTTGCTCATCCAATCGATTTGACGCAATGCAAACCATATTGCAAAGAAAAACAAAAGACTAAACAAACCTTGAATTAAGACCTTTTTCATTTTATGGTTTACAAATTAAGTTTGTTAAATTACCGTAAAACCACCATTCAACATGTATTCCTTTTCTTGTTTGGATTGCTGTATAAATAGTTGCTATAAATTCAATTACATTAAAAAGAAAGATTGTAATTATATAAGCTATGTAATTACTACTTAATATTTCAGGACCAAATATTATTGAAACCGTCCACCAAAATCCCACACTATTCATACATAATAATGAAAATTGAGAAACTAATGCTTGAGTACAATGCCAACGCACAAAATAAGTACCGTTTCTATTACTAAAATAAAATACCAATGTTGCAATTAAGTTAACTATTGGAAATGGTAAACCAGCTATTAATGCTATTAGTGACATTAAATAACTATTTGAAGCCTTTTCTACTTCATGTTCACCAGCTTCGTATTCAAAAAGAGTAACTGAGCTCATAGTTTTTTGTATATATTCCAAATCCAAATAATAAGTATTATAAGTATTGCAGGATAAGCAAAGACTTTGTTTTTTATCGTTTTTTCTGCTTTAATGTACAAAACATAAAAAGATTTTCGTTTTGTAAACAAATCGAAAACAATCCAAATTGGTAATATTAGTAATATTGGTAATAATATAAACCCTAATGGATTCCAAAGAAATGCTTCTAAATATTTTCTATCAATTATGGATAATATTGCCCTAGTTGTACCGCAGGATGGGCAGGGTAAAGTAGTTATGTTTTTAAATAAACAAACATTGACATTTTTATTTAAAGTCAAATAATTAATTTTATTAATAATCAACCAGCTATACCCTGCTATACAAGATACTATTATTAAAACATATAATCTATTCCTGCTTATTGACATTAAAATAAGAATAATTGAAGTTTGGCGAAATTTTTCTCTCTTGTTTTCCCCATTATACTAAACCAATCTATAATTGTCCAGATGCCTAGACCTCCACATGTTAATAATTTACCAACACCAAGTCCTGTATCTCCAAGCATAAATCTATCAATACCTAAGCTTCCTGCAAACAGCGAAACTATCAAAATTGTTGTTGGGTCTTTAAATTGTATTGTTTGAATTATTCCCCATTTCGAATCGTCAAGACTAATCAAACGATCTCTAATTTGTGCAACCTGATGACTTTCAAAGAATTTACTGTTTGTCATAATAAACATGTCTACTTTTTGTGCTTCCATATTGTTTTTAGTTATTTAGTTTTTCTACTCTTATGGTTTTTCGATCTCACCCCGTTTTTTTTGTGGGTTCTGGACTCCACATTTTCATATATTATTGTCAGTTTCCTTCAACTGTCATTTTTGACAATAATGATCTCAAATTTATTTTCATTCCACCAGACAAACTCGAAGCCAGCTTAAATAATACATCACAGAACTCGCTCCAATCACAACCTCATGCTAACTGGATATTCTTATTTTTCAGATTTGCTGTCGGTATCTGTCGATGTTGTAGTTGGTTTCGTTATCAATTTTAGAGGAGCTGGTCTTGGAGGCATCGCTCTATTAAAAACTTTGTCACCTGTTACTTTGTTACCTTTTCCTGTTGAAGTTTTTTTATTTGCAGTCATCTTATCTATTTTTTAATATAATTATCTTTATCAATATAATTACAATTTTTGACGTCTCCGAATATTTTAATCATAGTACTGTCAGAAAGTGTCTTTTCAATTATTATAGAATTATCAATATGTTGTTTCGATTTTTTACTAGCAATATTCATATTAATAATTGTAAATATTATCAATGAAGAAATTCCTAATAAAAGTGTTCCAATAACAGCTTTATTTAGAAAACTAATACACTTATCGTCTTCGTCTGAAAAATCATTTTTATATGCTTTTTTTATTTTAGACATTATCCGCCTAGACGAAATATAATGAGCAACGAATCCGATAATAATTGTTATTCCAAAAAGGATTAATGAAACATAATATAGAATTAACCATCGAGCCTCATTTATTGGAACTATATCTTTTATAAATGTTAAACTTATCGCTAATGCACCACTGCTTAAATAGAGTGCTTGAGTATCAAATTTATCAATACTATAACCAAAGTCTGTATTTAAAGTATTTATATACTCTTGTTTCTCTTTATCTATTTCCGAATCTAATTCAGCCATTGAATCACAATGTTTATTTTTTTTACGCTTGCCCCTAAACACCCCTGTATCAACAATTCCTTTATCCCAATCTTTCTTCAATAACAGTCCCGCCAGATTTGTAAAAACCTGGCGGGGCATATTAATGTCATTTTGTTTCAAGGGACTAGGCTTTTGCGAGCTTTATTTCAAGATCGAGGATCTTGCCTCGTTCTATCACCACCTTCATGGTTTGGAAGGTGTAGCCGGTGAGCGAAACCACGGCATTGTAGGTGTCGGGGGTTATTTTTATGATTTCCACATCGCCGTCGATGTCGGTTGTGCTGGTTTTGCCGCCTATGGCGAGTACCGCTCCCTGCAACTCATCGCCCGTGGCGGCATCGGTTACGTGTAGCGAGATGCCGCTGTGATGTGTCGGCATTTTTTCAACTATCCGGTTCAACAAATATTCCTGCACCATGCCGGCATTGGTTTCCTGAAAATGACTTACCATGAGGTTGTCGATGATGACAAGACTCTGATCCATCTTTTTCTGTATGTCTACAATGCCTTTTGTTCCCGCCGTCTTGTACGACTGGATGGTTCCCGTGGTTCCTATAGCAGATTCGTAAGCCGATATGGCTGCGTTTATGGCGGTGAGATCGGCTGGGGTCAATTCCACGCTTTTCATCGTTGCTATGTTTTGGGTGAGGGTATCGCGGATGGTCTTGGCTTTTGCAAAGATTGTTGTTTCCGATCCTTTAAGGAATGTTGGTAATTGCACATCGAATATGGCTGCCAGCTTTTGATTGGAGTTGTCCAACGCCCACACGTAGGCTTTTTGCGATGCCCGCACCACGATGCTTGCCATGGCATTGAGTGCCGTGTTCTTGGTCTGCGTCACTCCCGAGGTGTTAGCCTTGTGTTGCTGTATGTACGCGGCAAGTGTTGTATTGTCGGTCTTGAATTTTATTACTTCATCGGCAAGTCGCTGAAACGGTTTCCATACGCTGCTGTACTTTGTGTCATCGAAAAATGTATTCACTTTCCCGTACATATTGTTCTTTTCGATTTGTGTATGATTCATATCCTTTTTTTTTTAGTTAGTTAAACATTATTTTCACAATTCAAAAATATATATTGTATTTTATTTTCCAAAATATTTTACGTGCTTTTTTATCATCTTCTGGTATTTTTTACAAAAGCACCACGCCAGACTATTCCATTTATACCATAAACACAGGCACACGCATCACTCAAACAAGGCATTGGTATCAATCGCCACCGCCCCATGTCTGCCATTAGTTGTTACGCATATCGACCGTGGTTATTCCTGTTATTTTTCGGTATCACGGCACTGAAACTCCTGTTGTGCCTCTGTCTTTTATCGGGTTCGTACCCATTCACGGGGAATCTCGGGTGGTTGTTTGTTTCGGTCATATCGTTTTTAGGGATTGTCATACAACATTTCGTGCGGGACGAGACACCTTTCGAAAGGTGAAACCTCTATTTCCGATGATTCGCACGTCGTTTCAAAAATTCATGTCCCGTTTCCTGTTATTCACGTGTCATATCCGATCATTCACGTGTCTTATCCAATGATTCACGTGTCTTCCTGAAATTTCACGTGACATTTCTTGTTACTCATGTGTCTTCCTGAAAATTCACGTGACATTTCTCGTTACTCGAATGGCTTATCCATTCACTCGAATGACTTTTCCAATTACTCACGTCGTTTATCGTGTTACTCGAATGGCTTATCAATTTTTTATATGGCTTTTCTTGTGATTCGCATGGCTTATCCAATCACTCATATCGTTTTTCCATTCACTCACATCGTTTATCCATTCACTCGCATGGCTTAGCAATTTTTTATATGGCTTTTCTTGTGATTCGCATGGCTTATCCAATCACTCATATCGTTTTTCCATTCACTCACATCGTTTATCGTGTTACTCGAATGGCTTATCAATTTTTTATATGGCTTTTCTTGTGATTCGCATGACTTATCCAATCGCTCACATCGTTTTTCCATTCACTCACATCGTTTATCCAGTTACTCGCATCGTTTATCGCGATGCTCTCATGACTTTTATCATAGTGCAAGCGAAATGTGCCAGATTTTAAAAACCTGATACGTTTCACTTTAATATAAAGAATTTTACTACATTTGAATCGACAAACAAATGTACGTTACACGGTATGCAAAAATTATCTTTCAAAGAAAAAGTAGGTTATGGATTTGGCGATACGGCATCGTCAATGTTCTGGAAACTGTTTTCAATGTATTTAATGTTCTTTTATACCGACATTTTCGGCATTTCGGCAACCGTGGTTGGAACAATGTTTCTGGTAACCCGCCTGTGGGATGCAGCATTCGACCCCATTGTTGGAATCATTGCCGACCGCACCGAAACGCGTTGGGGGAAATTCCGTCCTTATTTATTATGGATGGCTGTTCCTTTTGGTATTATCGGTGTTTTAACCTTTACAACACCATCGTTTGGTGTTACCGGCAAAATCGTATATGCTTACATAACCTATTCGCTGATGATGATGGTCTACTCGCTTATCAATGTTCCTTATGCGTCGTTGATGGGTGTGATGACTTCGGACTTGAAGGATCGAACCAGTCTGGCAACCTATCGTTTTGTTTGTGCTTTTGGAGGCAGTATTCTGGTTTTAGCAGCATTTCAACCCTTGTTCGACAAGTTTGGTTCCGAAACACTGGCTTCATTCAGCGGTGTGCAAAAATCGATTGTGGCAACCGACTCGGCAAGTTTTGCACAAGGAAAAACCATTCAGATTTGGGATAATGTTTTGAAACCAACATCGAATGAAAAGCCGGTTGACAGTTTATTGTTTCTGAATGTGAAGGTGAAAACGAAATCGCAGGATGCTTTTACGCTGGGTGTTTATAATAAAAAAACGGGACGTTACTTCTGGACAGGTTTTGCCCAAGGGAAAGATACCCTGGGGTTGATTCGTGACGGCTCATGGAGTTCGGTAAGCATCAAGATAGAAAAGCTGTCGCAGTCATCAGATGTGAGAAATATCAATGATTTATGTGTTGCTCTGGCATATATGCCGGCATCGAAGATCGAGTGCAAGGATATTGCTATTAAAGAGATTGAATATCGGTCGGGTACTCAAAAAGCGGTGATTGTTATAGCGGTTCTTTGCATATTCTTTTTCCTTCTGACGTTCCTTTTGACCCGCGAACGTGTGAAACCGGTTAAAGAACAGAAGACCGATCTGAAAGCTGATATTAAAGATTTATTAAAGAATGCTCCCTGGTTTATACTACTGGGTGCAGGCATTTCGGCATTAATATTCAACTCCATTCGCGACGGTGCTGCTATTTATTATTTCAAATACTATATTCAAAATCAGGGAGCAATAGATGTAGGCTTTAAGGGTAATGCTCTAACGTTTACCTATGCAACGTTATATCTGGTACTTGGTCAGGCTGCCAATATTATTGGTGTTGTGCTTGCCAAACCGTTGTCCGACAAAATAGGAAAAAGCCGCACATTCCTGTTTGCCATGCTCACGGTGTCCATATTAAGTGTCTGTTTCTACTGGCTCGACAGGAATACGGTTGTATTGATCTTTGTACTGCAATTCTTTATCAGCATTTTTGCCGGCATCATTTTCCCTCTATTGTGGTCGATGTATGCCGATACAGCCGATTACTCAGAATGGCGAACCGGACGAAGAGCAACGGGACTGATATTCTCATCGTCGTCGATGTCTCAAAAATTCGGATGGACTCTTGGCGGAGCCATTGCAGCATGGTTGCTTGCCGTGTATGGTTTCGAAGCCGGACAGGTTCAGTCGGCCACATCATTGAACGGAATAAAAATGATGTTAAGTATTTTCCCTGCTATTGGAGCGTTGCTTTCGGCTGTCTTTATTTTCTTCTATAAACTAAGCGATAGTTATATGACCAAAATGAGCAACGAGCTGCGGGAAAAAAGAAACGAGTAAAATGAGTAAAAGAATAAACTCTCCAGACCAAAAGAATAAGTCAACAATAGGAAAGCATACACTATTCCAGAAAACCGATACTTTTTTTGCCAAATATGAAACATATCTACTTTGGGGAATTGTAATTGTAACAACGCTATTTTCATTATTATTGTTTGATTTAAAGGTCAGTTTAAGTGGAGATGATTCTGGTTATATCTTTGCTGCAAAACAATTTCTAGCCGGCAAAAAATTTCCTTCAGAACATGGAACATTTTATTCCATATTTTTAAGCTTTTTCATGTATCTCTTCGGTTCAAAACTATTGTTGTTTAAGATTATTTCTATGATCTTAATTACAGTTTATTTGATTATTCTTTATTATGCATTTAAAAAGTATATTTCTCCGACAATACTTTTTATAGTATTACTTTCCTTTTCCGTAAACTCTGAATTGTTATATTATTCAAGTCAAACCTATTCTGAAGCTTTATTCCTATTCATTCAAGCATGTACCTTTTTAGCATTTTTTAAACTAGAAGAAACTTTTGAAACTGATAATACAAATAGTGTAAAAAAACATTGGGAATTATGGCTAGCACTCGGATTTTTAATGTTTCTACAAAGCATTACAAGAAGCATTGGCTTCGGGATGGTTATAACGCTTTTATTCTACTTTTGCCTCAATAAAAAATTTCTCCATGCAATATACTCTACTATTTCGTTTCTCATTTTTTATATTCCATTTCTAATATACAAATATATCTTTTGGAAAGAAAATACAATTGGAGTTGAAAATCAATTGGAAGGCGGATTTTCTATTAATCCATATAAAACGGGACAAGGAGCCGAAACGTTAAGTGGAATTATTCAACGATTTTTTATAAATTCCGAATTATATCTATCAAAGAACCTTCTTATAATAATAGGTTTCAAGGATAAATTCACAACGAAAACTAACTCTTTCATAACTGTTCTCATTTTCTTAGTATTTTTTGCCTCTTTATGGTTTGCATTCAAAAAGAACAAAAAGGTTCTATTGTTATTACTTTATATTGGAATATCATTAAGTGCTACTTTTGTAACACTTCAGATTTTTTGGGATCAGTCTCGGTTCATTTTAGTTTACGCACCACTAATTTTAATTTGTTCAGGTTATGTTCTTTATGAAATCACACAAAACGAGAGATTAATCAAATATCAATCTCTCGTTTTCATAGGACTTCTCTTTCTCATATTAGTTCCAATAGCTAAGACTATTAAACAAATTAAACTTCACAATCCTATTCTTATCCAAAATCTGTCAGGTAATTTGTTGTATGGTTATACACCTGATTACATTCACTATATAGAACTCTGTAAATGGACAACAGGGAACATTGATAAAAGTAAAAGGATTGGCGTTCGAAAGCCTGATATAGCCTATATTTATTCAAACAAAGAGTTCTTTGGAATAACAAAAATACCTTGCATTAGTATTGATAGTATCAAAAAGCTTAACAAGACTAACCTATGTTATATCGCAATTAATATTAATAATAAGAAGAACTTTAAATATAATGACTCTGTATTATGCTTTCGAAATCATATCATTTCTATCGTAAGTCAAGAAAGTGGAAATGTTTATGGAATATTTGAATTAACAAAGACTCAAAGCATGCATCTAAAAAAAATATTAAAAGACAACAGTATTGAATTCTTTGATAATCTTACCCTTTTACATAAGGATCTTAAAAACGCTACAGAAAATGATTATATCGTTTATCCTGATTCTTTACTCAACTTTTTAAAGTGGAATAAGATCGATTACTTGGTAAATGCTAGTCTAAGATTTGATGTCACTCAAAAAACGATTCATACTATAAATACAATTAATCTCATTTGTTTCTATATTGATGTAAAATATCCCGGAGTATTTGATATTATTCATCAAGAAGGTTTAAATGATGATGAACCAGCCTTTTTATATCAATTACATTATCCAAAGTCTTTTTAAAATTATATACTTAATACTATGGCAATACAATCGACTATCACAAACCAAACCGAACAGATCGATTTATCGAAATACAATCTTCGGTTATCCTTAACCGTTGTAACATCGCTGTTTTTCATGTGGGGATTTATTACCTGCATGAACGATATCCTGATTCCATTTGTTCGTAAGGTTTTTGAACTTGGACGTTTCGAGTCGCTGCTGGTTCAGTTTTCGTTCTTTGGAGCGTATTTTATCGGGTCATTGCTTTATATCATAATCTCCACAAAGAAAGGCGACCCGATTGTTAAAATCGGTTATAAAAATGGTCTCATTATCGGATTGTTGCTTTCGGCATTGGGCTGTACATTGTTTTATCCGGCAGCTCACTTCAAAATATACGGACTGTTTTTAAGTGCATTATTTATCCTAGCTCTGGGTTTCACAATCTTACAAATAGCAGCCAATCCGTATGTGGCGATTCTGGGAAAGCCGGCAACAGCATCAAGCCGGTTGAACCTTTCGCAAGCGTTCAATTCATTTGGCACCACCATCGCTCCTATTATCGGCGGTTATTTTGTTTTCAAACTCTTTGCACAATGGGGCAGCCCATTATTAAATAAGGCGGGAAATGTAATCTTAACCGATGCGGGTAGTGCAATAACAGCCAACGGTGTTCAGGCTCCATATCTTATTTTTGCAGGAGTATTCGTCATTCTGGCAATCATAATAAAAATAACCCGTTTACCAGAAATCACGGCAGCTCACGAAGTGGTAAAGGGAAACGGTGCTTTGAAATATCGTCATCTGGTTTTAGGAGTTGTTGCAATATTTATGTACGTCGGCGGCGAAGTGAGTATTGGCAGTGTGCTTATTAACTATATGAAAGAAATGGCCAATATTCCTGAATTTGAAGCTAAATCGTTTCTAGCCTTCTATTGGGGAGGTGCAATGATTGGTCGATTCTTAGGAGCCATTTCGTTGAGCGGCAACGGAAGCAAACCAATGCGTTTGTTTGGAATGGTGGCAGTTTCGATCAGCACATATCTGGTTATTTATGGAGCTGTTTATATGGAAACCGAGGGTAGTTTTGCATTCAGCAAAATAGCCCCTTTCATTATTTTCATGGCAATCAATTATTTGTTCTTTATTCTGGGAAATGCAAAACCTGCAAGAACCCTGATGTTGTTTTCGATAGTTGTTGTGTGCTTACTTCTGGGAACAATTCTTACAACGGGAATGACCGCCATCTGGATGCTGCTGGGAATCGGGTTGTTCAATTCCATAATGTGGTCGAATATTTTTACACTGGCAATCAAAGATCTGGGTAAATACACAAGCCAGGGTTCTTCATATTTAGTGATGGCAATATTAGGAGGAGCACTAATACCATTATCAATGGGCTATCTTGCCGATGCCTTAAATGGCTATCATTATTCGTTTGTCATAGCAATTGTTTGTTATCTCTATCTGGTTTTCTATGGATGGAAAGGTCATGAAGTAAAAAATATATAAAACAGCACATTTTGTTATAAAAAACGTGTATATTTAAGTTATAAAAGAACGAGTACCTATAAATTTGAATATATGACACCAGAAGCCATTGACCAAAGCAATAACTATTTTAAACAAGTAGTTGAAAACTCATTAGTAGGAGTTATTGTGCTTTCAAATAAATGTACATTTGTTTATGCAAATGAGTTTTTCTGTACGTTACTGGGATATACTAAACAGGAACTTGATGCCAGAAAAATTGATACGATAACCCACCCCGATGATATAGCTCTATGCAATAAAGCCTTTCGAAGTATTGTTTTAAGAGAGAAAGATGAGTTTCAGATAGAAAAAAGATATCTAACCAAAACAGGAGAACCCGTCTGGTGCGAAATGAATATTTCGGCAAGTAGAAATCCCGATGGAAGTGTGGAACTATTGACAGGCATCATTAACGATATTTCGAGCCGGAAACAAATAGAAAAGCAACATCTGGAATCGCAGGAGCTCTTTTCAAATATATTTAAAAGCAGTCCGGTTCCTCTGGTAATCAGTTCGATGAAATATCAGACCATTCTCGACATTAACGAAGCCTTTACCAATTTTATGGGCTATACCAGAGATGAAATAATAGGCAAAAATATCATCGAGCTTAGGTTGTTCGAATCAGAAGCCGAAGGTTCAGCCATGTTTGACAAAGTTAAAACAACAGGATTTATAACCGGAGAAGAAATCAACTGTAAAACAAAAACAGGAGAAATAATACCTGTTATATTTTCCATTTCTACAGTCAAAGTATACGATCAAGATTGTCTGATATCTAATGCGGTTAACATAGCCGATCAAAAAGCAATAGAAAATGCCGCAAGAGAAAGCGAAAAAAATTACAGAATGTTAATAGATTTCCTTCCCGACGGATTGACAATACATAAGAATGGTAAAATAATATTTGTAAACGACATAGCAATAAAAATGCTCGAAGGCTCATCGGAGGAGGATTTCATTGATAAATCGATTTTAGATATTATAAAAGTAACCAACGAAAATATTCAAACGGCTGTCGATACGGAAAGAGGAACTTCATTAACCGAAGAAATATTTACCACCATAAAAGGCAATCCAATAAATGTAGAAGTAGCATCAATACCATTTATATATGCCGGAAGTGTAACAACATTGATAATTTTCCGAGATATAACGGAACGAAAAAATTCAGAAAAAGAACTCATAAAAGCAAAGGAGAAAGCAGAAGAAAGTGATAGACTAAAATCGGCCTTTCTAGCAAATATGAGCCACGAAATAAGAACACCGATGAATGCAATTAAAGGCTTTGCACAATTATTGGAAGATTCTGATTTAACCCAAGAAAAACGACATCAATTTATAAAAATCATAAATCAACGAACCGATGATTTATTAATGCTCATCAACGACATTCTTGATACAGCAAAAATAGAAGCCGGTCAACTGTCAATATCAGAGACATCAGAAAATGTCAGTTACCTGTTTAACGATATCCATCAATTTTTCATTTCACAACAAGATTTCGCTCGAAAAGAAGACCTTGAATTTCGTGCAATAAATGAATTAGATGATACCCATACTATTTTCAAAGCCGATTTTTTCCGGTTACGCCAGATCTTAATAAACCTGATTAACAACGCGATTAAGTTTACCAATAAAGGACATATCTATTTTGGCTGCCGACTTATAGCAAATGAAACTCTTTTATTTTATGTTGAAGATACCGGCATCGGTATTTCAGAAGAATATAAAGACCTTGTGTTCGCTCCTTTCCGCCAATTGAATGATAATCATCTGTCGCGACAACAAAGTGGTACCGGTTTAGGGCTATCAATAGTGAGAGGTTTATTGAAATTAATGAACGGGAAAGTGTGGTTTGATTCGGAAGTAGGCAAAGGGACAACCTTCTTTTTTTCAATACCTTTTATACAGTTGAATAACCTACCAATTGGAGATATAAAAAGGCAGGCTCTGTTATATAACTGGGATACAAAAACAATATTAGTTGTTGAAGATGATAATTTCAATTCCCAATTGATAATTGAATTCCTAAAGAAAACCAAAGTAAAAATTCTTCACGCGACAAATGGTCTTGAAGCTCTTTCACTCTTTAAGAAAAACCAGGATATTAATATAACACTTATGGATATTCAATTACCAGATATTAACGGCTTCGAATTAACAAAAATGTTTCAATTAATAAAACCACAAACAAAAGTGATAGCACAAACAGCCTATGCCGCCGAAATGGATAAAAAAAGAGCATTATCGGTTGGATGTATAGATTATATTCCAAAGCCAATAGACCAAAACAAATTGCTGAATATGATTCAAAAATATATTGCACTGTAATTCATCAGAACATAAAAAGCCAACAGAAATGCCTATTGGCTTTTTATGTTATCTGGCATGAACTAAATTCTTCAACCATCTATTTGATCGGAAACGATAAAAACCAACAAGCATCTTAGCTAATTCTTCGGTATAAACAAAGAGAACAACATAATATACCGGAAGATGAAACAGATAAACAGCTACACATCCCATTGGAATGCCAACACACCAAACGCCACAAATATCAATCATCATACTAAAACGTGTATCGCCACCACCTCTAAGAATTCCTCCATTGAAAATTACATTAGCAGCTTTCATCCACATAACACTTGCCATAAACAACATAAGCAACGATACCGTATGAATACCTTCGGCATCAAGATTATAAAGCCCAACAATATACCCTCGAATCGAAATTATTAATCCCCCCATCAACAAAGCACCAGCCATCCCGAGGAAAATAAACTTTTTGCTGTAATCATAAGCTAAATCATCACGCCCGGCACCAATACTGTTTCCAACCATGATTGCACAAGCATTCCCGATACCTACAAAAAACATAAATCCCATTTTTTCGAGCGTTTCGGAAATATTAACAGCCGCTACGGATGTTGTACTGATTGATGCATATAGACGCATATAGACTGTAACACCACACACCCACCCCATACTATGAATGATAACAGGAAGTGCAACTTTCAGAAACGGTTTCTGCCCTTCAATTTTATTCCGGAACAAGCTTCTAAGATTTATTAATGTAGGGAATTCACGGTACTTGACAACCGATATTATTATCGCACATTCAACAATTCTTGCAACAATCATTGAAATACCAGCACCAGTCACCCCCAATCGAGGACAACCGAAATGTCCGAGGATAAAACAATAATTAAGCAGTGTATTAAGACTCAAAGCAATGATTCCGGCAACCAATGGAACCATAACTAAACGGGTACTGCGAAGAACGGCAGCGTACATTGCTGTTATCGAAAAAAAAACATAACTGAAACCAACCAATCGCAAATATTCACCACCTAGAAGTTGCACATCACGATCGGAAGAATAAAAACTAATAATTTGAGGAGCAAAGAAAAAGGTCAAAATGGCAAATAACAAACCAACGGCAACAGAATATCGCATTCCAATGCCAAACGTATTTCGAATATGTTTAACATATCGTCGCCCCCAGTATTGTGCAGCAAATATAGCGGCACCACTACCAATACCATTCACGAGCATCAAAAAAATCATAGAAAATTGATTTCCCAATCCTACACTTGCAACCGATTTTGACCCCAATTGCCCAACCATCAAAACATCGACAAACGATAATGCAGTAGAGATAAATCCCTGTATAATGATAGGTGTAGAAATTTTAAACAGTGTGGGATAAAAATCCGGATTAGTTCGAAGAAACGAAAACCGTTTTAGCATCTTTTTTAATCATTTATTAACGATGCGAAAATACAAATTCTACCAGTAGATACAATTCAAGAACAGGAATCAAAAACGTATAAAAGCAAAAGGGAAACCAACCAAAAATCTTGACACCAAAGGAATAAGAGCTTTGGAACAAACGTTATCGCTCATCAACATACAAATTCAGATCAAAAAAACAGCTTTGATTTTAACCAGTTATATTCCCGCACCATCAATCAATTGAAATGACCGGGCTTTGGTTTGCATTATCTTGGATCCGGGAGCAACATCCTGCGTTATCCACACGTTTCCTCCAATTACAGAATCAGCACCAACAGTCACTCGCCCCAAAATAGTAGCATTAGCATAAATTACCACATTGTCTTCAACAATCGGATGTCGGGGAATTCCTTTTATTGGATTTCCATCATCATCCAAAGGAAAACTTTTGGCACCAAGAGTCACACCTTGATATAGTTGTACATGTTTTCCAATAATACATGTTGCTCCGATTACCACGCCGGTACCATGATCTATGGTAAAATATTCATCAATTTGAGCTTCTGGATTAATATCAATACCTGTCTCAGAATGTGCCATTTCGGTAATAATTCGCGGAATTAAAGGGACATTAAGACCAACAAGTTCATGTGCTATTCTATAATTTATAAGAGCTTTAATTACAGGATAACAAAAAATTATTTCACCATAAGATTTTGCTGCCGGATCGCCATCATAGGCAGCTTTAATATCTGTCGATAGCAAATGACGTATTTTGGGTAATGTCTCAATAAATTGTGAAGCTAGCACTTCAGCTTTACCAACACATTCATTGCAAGCAACAGAGGGCATTAAAACCGTACAATCGAAACACAATCCTCGTTTTATTTGTTCAACCAACAAACGATTAAGGTTGTCGATATTTACACCGGTATAATATTGTATGGTATTTTCTTCTAAAATATCGTTTCCGAAATATCCGGGGAATAAAATTTCGCGGGTAATATCAACCATTCGTTTCAAATCATCAGTTGATGGCATGTGTACTGCATGATTTGGTATATGGTAAACGGTATTATAAGAACTGGAATCCGATAGTTCATTTATTGTATCCTGAATCCTTTTTTTTGAAATATCTTTTAATGAAGTCATTGCTATTTTTTTACGACATTTCGCGTATTAAAGCCTATTGATAATGTTATATTATGAATTCCCCCTTTTAACTCGGGAGCTTTATCCGAATACATTGGAATTTCATAATCATATTTCAACCTGAATAATTTTGTATGATTGAAATCACTATATTTTTTAAAACGTGCAAATGTTCCTTGTTTCACAAATTTAAAATCAATTGCAAGACCGACTCGCACTGCAATTGTATTTATTGTAATTTGTTCACTTCGATCTTTATCTATTTCATGTGTAATAGACAAGGCATTATATGCACCACCACCATAAATACTAAATGAAACACGTTTTGCATCATAAAATCGATTCCCAAAATCTAAACCAACATTATAGACGTTAAACATTTCATCCTTTTTCATCCATTTATTTTGAACTTCAACAGAGTCACATGATAATTTACTAGAATACATATTACCTGTTAATCCAATAAATGAACTTCCAAAATACCTTCGATAATCAATAGAAAGATTATATCCCGAAGATAAATTATCACTCATTTTACCATAAGGAACCGAAAATCCACCACCGAACAATATTTCATCAGCTCCTTTAAGACCTTGATATTCTTTAATGATATATGCTTTTATCATTCCATCGTTTTGCGAATTGGGGTATTTTGTGATATAATCTTTAGCTAATTCATTTAATGTAACTTGCAATGTATCTTTAGCTTCATTATTTTTGTGAATAGAATACCAAAGTACTATTTGTAAAAATTCTTTGTCTTTGGTCGATAGCGATGATTTATCTATTTGTTGTTTTATATCATCTCGTTGTTCACGGATCGTTTTCCTTACCTCATCGCCCAAATTATCAAAAATTGGATACGAAACATAGGTATTATTGTATTGCAATGTATCGGAAAGAAACTTATCGGAAATGATTGTAGAATAATCTTTAGTCCAAAAACACAGTAGCCAATATTCTGCAGGGAAAAATGGTAAATGATTATCGGTTTCAAAGGTCTTTCTAAGAGAATCACGTTGCGTCCTCACTCGTTCGATATTTCTCTTTTTAAAGTTCTCAAGAATCGAAGTCCGAGTTTTTATTATCTCAAACATGGTTTGATCAAGCCCCGAATTCTGTTCTTTTGTCTGTGCCTGACTTCTAATTGTTTGTAAAAGGACTAAACAGAAGATACAAAGAAGTGAATAAAAATATTTAGGTATGAATTTCATAGATGTAGCTTGTTAAATTATGTATTACAAACCTAAAGAATTTTTCGATAGTATCAATGCTTCTTTGATCGTTTTTTTCTCATTATAGTAAAGATATTAAAGGTATAGACACAAAAAAGTTTTAGAATTCGCCTTTTACACAAGCGGATATTGTACTTTTGTGGAATCATTAAAATCAAAAATAATGGCGTATTCAGGGATTCGTGATTTTCAAAAAGCTTTAGAAAAAAAAGGAGAATTAATTCGTATTTCACAATTTGTCAATCCAATTTTGGAAATGACAGAGATTGCCGATAGAATGTCAAAGTCTGGCAATGGAGGTAAAGCTCTCTTATTTGAAAACAATGGAACACAATTTCCTGTACTAATTAATATGTTTGGTTCAAACAAAAGAATGAGCATGTCACTTGGTGTCGAAAATATTAATGACATTGGTGAAGGTATCGAAGAACTATTCAAGACTTTGACTTCCCCCAAAAAAACTTTTTTGGATAAAATAAAGATGTTGCCATTACTAAAACGCATTTCTTCGTGGACACCTCACTCGATTAAAGGAAAAGGAGCCTGTCAAGATGTAATTATTGAGAAACCCGACCTATCGATTTTACCTATTTTACAATGTTGGCCTGCCGATGGCGGACGTTTCATTACATTACCAATGGTAATAACGAAAGATCCCGTAACAGGAATCAGAAATGTTGGTATGTATAGAATGCAAGTTTTAGATACAACAACAACAGGAATGCACTGGCATAAACATAAAACAGGAGCCCGACATTATCAAGAATACAAAAAAATTGGCAAACGAATGCCTGTTTCGGTAGCACTCGGTGGCGATCCGGCTCTTACATTTGCAGCAACAGCACCACTTCCTGAAAATATTGACGAATTTCTATTTGCCGGATTCTTACGAAAAAAGCACGTTGAAATGGTTCAATGCATAACCAATGAACTTGAAGTTCCCGCATGTGCTGAAATTATAATAGAAGGATATGTTGATCCAACAGAAGATTTAGTTTGGGAAGGACCATTTGGCGATCATACCGGTTTTTATTCCTTAGCCGATTGGTATCCACGTTTCCATGTCACTTGCATCACACATAAAAGAAATGCCATTTACCCAACAACAATTGTTGGAATTCCGCCCATGGAAGATGCTTGGATTGCCAAAGCTACAGAACGAATATTTTTACCGTTGATAAAACTTTCAATGGTTCCTGAAATGATAGATATGGATATGCCTTTAGTAGGAGTTGCTCACAACCTAGTACTTGCAAAAATAGAAAAGACATATTCCGGCCAAGGAATAAAGGTGATGAATGCTCTCTGGGGTGCTGGTCAAATGATGTTCAATAAAATATTAGTGGTACTCGATACCAATCAACCAATTGATGACTATTTGGAAATTGGGAAAATAATGAGCAAAAACATAAATCCAGCCCATGACATTCATTTCTCAAAAGGACCACTTGATGTACTTGATCACTCAGCCTCGAAATGTGCTTTCGGTGGAAAAATGTTTTTTGATTCGACAACAAAAAACGAAGACGAACAATATCAACAACAAGATGATACGATACATTTTGAGACTAAACAGATTAAAGATTTATTTCCAGAAATACAATTTATAAATGATTCACTCATCAAAATAGGAATCTCATTGGTCATTATTTCTATAGAAAAGACAGAAGTGGAACAAATAAAGACTCTTTCACAAGCAATCTTAACATCAGGTTTCTGTAAAACAAAATGTCTTTTATTTGTTGATTCAAATGTTGAAATTCAAGACTTGACAACCTCTTTTTGGGTGGCAATGAACAACATAGATCCGGAACGAGACGCTTTTGTTAATAAAACGCATAACTGTTTGATTGTTGATGGAACACGTAAACAAAGTACCTTTGATAAATTTGAAAGAGACTGGCCTAACGTGGTAACATCGTCTCCAGACACTATTAAAACAATCGACGAAAAATGGGAAACACTGGGGTTAGGTAAAATGATATATTCTCCCTCAAGCAAATTCAGAAAATTAATTGTGAATGACGGAGCTATAGCCGAATCTTCAAAACGATGATATTAAACACCTATTTCTAAAAAAAATCGATTTATTTTTCTCTATACAAAAAAATATACATACATTAGCTTTCATGTGGGGTTGGACAAGAAAATCATGTATTGAAAAAATACTTATCATCGGACTTATGATGATAACCTTAGCCTCTTTCTCCCAAAACGTGAATGACTCGTTCGATACCTATACCATGAGCGATGGTCTATCAAACAATACAATATCAAGTATTTTTCAAGATTCAAAAGGATTTATATGGATTGGAACACAATCAGGACTCAACCGATTTGATGGTAGAACATTTATTCTATTTAAAAATGACCCATTAAATCCAAATTCACTGTCGAGCAATTGCATTAATGGCATGAGTGAAGACAAAAAAGGCAATATATGGATTGCAACAGACAATGGTTTGAACGTCTACAATCCCAATACCGGGAAATTCAAAAAATATTTCTATAACGAAAAAAATATAAATACCATTAAAAACAATTATGTCTACAATGTATTTGTCGACTCCAAAGGATTCGTATGGGTAAAGACTTTACGATTTCTAGATAAACTTGACATCAAAAAAAATACGGTAAAACATTATGAACATTATTTCGACATATTCAATCCCGTAGCAGAACATGCCAATTATCCCATTTTTGAAGATAGCTACGGATTAATTTGGGTTGCGACAAATGATGGATTAAATTATTTTGATTCTGAATTTGAGCAATTTGTCCGTTTTCAAAGCGACGAATCAAATCCAAAAGCATTATGCAACAATCAAATCAGATGCATTTACGAAAACACGAAACATGAATTATGGATTGGAACAAGTAATGGTTTTTGTAGATTCGACAGAAAGAAAAAGATTTTTGAATCATTCTATTACGACAATCCAAAATTGCAAAGAAGCAGTGTCAACGGTATTGCTCAAGATGCAAATAATAATCTATGGATAGCAACAGAACAACGAGGTTTAGCAAAATTTAATATTTCAGACAAATCATTCACTTTTTATAAACAAAACGGACAAAGCGATAAATCAATGCCAAGCAATAATATATATCGCTTAATTAAAGATAAAAGTGGAATTCTTTGGATTGGAACTCGATTTGGATTAACAAAATTCGATAGTAAAAAACGAAAATTTAATCTCTATCGTAATGCACCCAATAGTGAATACCAATTACCAAGCAACGATGTTACAAGTATATATACCGATTTGAATGAAAACATCTTTATAGGCACGCGAAACGATGGAATCTGTATCGTAAATAGATTAACAAAGACAGTTAAATATTATAATACTAGTAACCGAAAAAGTATCAACGATTTTATCTATTCCATATATAAAACACACAATAACCAGATTTTAATAGGTTCGGAACATGGAATAGAAATATACAATCGAGAAAAAGATAAATTCGAACCTTATTTGACCAAAAATAATTGCAAAAATTACCAACTGCTTGAGAAGAAAAGAATAATTGCCTTATGTGAAGATGCGAATAACAATTTGTGGGTAGGAACAAATCAGGGATTATTTAAATATTCACCAAAAACCGGAAATACAGTAGCATATTACTATGATTATTCGTTAGGGATTACAATACCATCCAATGAAGTAAACTGCATTTATGAAGACAAAGTAGGAACAATCTGGATAGGGACAGAAAGTGGACTTGCCAAATATGCACCAACCAAAGATATCTTTATTAGAGTCGGAAACGAACGAAAAAATAATAGAGGACTCAGCAATCTCAAAGTTAATTGTATCGAGGGAAATGAACAAGGAATAATATGGATAGGAACCGATGCCGGACTAAATCGTTATGATATAAAAACGGGAAATTTTTCATATATTACAGAACGCGAAGGTTTACTTAACGATCAAATATTAAGCATTCTAAAAGACGGACCCAAATTATGGCTAAGCACAAATAAAGGAATAGCGAAATATGACACCAAAACACAAAAAATTCGATCCTATTTATTAAATGATGGTCTACAAGGATTTGAATATAACCTCAATTCAAAATGCGTAAGTCCTCGAGGCGAAATGTTTTTTGGCGGAGCAAATGGATTCAATTCATTCTTTCCCAATCAAATTGAAGATAACCTGTTGATCCCAAACATCGAAATAACGTCATTTGTATCTTATAACAACTCCGGGAAATCAATTCATCAGATAAACAACAAACATGAAATATATCTTCATTCTGATAGTAAATCCATTTTAATTGAATTTGCAGCTCTTGAATACTCCTTCCCAAAACAAAACAAATATAAATATCTCATGGAAGGTCTTGAAAGTAAATGGACTGACTCTGATAATAGAAATTATGCAAGTTATTCAAATATACCTCCGGGAGAATATACATTCAAGGTTATAGGATCAAACTGTGATGACGTTTGGAATCAAACAGGAACGTCTTTAAAAATTACTATTGAAACCCCTATTTGGAAAAATAAATGGACAATTTTGGGGTATATTATTCTTATTTCATTTACAATTGTAGGCGTTATCGAAATCAGAACACGATCTCTTCGTAAAGCCAATAAAATACTCCATGAGAAAGAACTAATTTCAATTGAAATTGCAAAACAAAAAGAAGAAGTATCCATAAAAAACAAGAATATTATGGATAGTATCACATACGCACAACGAATTCAATTAGCTATCATGCCAAGTATCAGCAAATTTAAACGTCTAATTCCCGAATCGTTTATTTTATATCAACCTAAAGATATTGTAAGTGGTGATTTTTATTGGATTACTGAAATTGGAGATAAGTTATTTATAGCAGCGGTCGACTGTACTGGTCATGGCGTTCCTGGAGCTTTTATGTCGATTATCGGATATGATTTATTAAGAAACATTACTAAGGAACGTGGAATTCATCGCCCTTCGGAAGTTTTAGACCAACTTAACAAATCGTTGATTGAATTATTAACAAAGAATAATATTGCCGTTGGTGAGGTTAAAGATGGAATGGATATAAGCCTTTGTGTATTTCATAAAAGCAAAGGAATTATGGAATTTTCTGGTGCTTTAAATCCTTTGTATATTATCAGAGACAACAAGATTGTAACTGTAAAAGGCGATCGATTTTCGGTAGGTTTGGGCAACGAACATCCCGATGAAAACTTTAAAAACAACATTATTAAACTTGAATTGGGTGACAGACTTTATATTTTCTCGGATGGATATTCAGATCAATTTGGTGGACCATCTGGCAAAAAAATGAAATTTAGACGTTTCCGACATCTTTTATTGTCAATTCATGATTATCCATTTGATCAACAGCAAAAATATTTGGAAGAACATTTTGTTCAATGGATGGGTTCTCATGAACAAGTTGACGATATTCTCATTATAGGAATGAGTTTCGATTATTATATTGAACAGATTTCAGAAGATTCAGAGTATCATACAATGACTTAAATCCCGAAAAACGAACCGTAACCGTCGAGATAAATCTTCAATAAAACTATTGTTGCAGGGTTGCAATCAATTCAGAATCTTTCAGTTCTCGTTGTTCACCACTAAGCATATCTTTCAAAACAACGACATTATTAGCAATTTCGTTTTCCCCAACAACAATCACATAAGGTATATTGCGATTATTGGCATACGAAAACTGTTTTTTTAGTTTCTCTTGTTCGGGATATATCTCTGAAGGAATTCCAGCGTCTCTCAATTTTTTTATAAGTCCAAGACTATGAAGTTCTTCTCCTTTCCCAAAATTCACAAACATTGCTTTTGTCGGTGATGTTAATTGTTGTGGAAATTTATCGAAAAGGCTAAGCACATCATAAATTCTATCTGCACCAAATGAAATTCCAACGCCTGAAACATCTGGCAGACCAAATATTCCGGTTAAATTATCGTATCGTCCACCCCCACAAATACTACCGATTTTAACATTTTTGGCTTTTACTTCTATAATTGCTCCTGTATAATAATTCAATCCGCGAGCTAATGTTTTATCAAATTCGATGGTATTTTTAATCTTTAAATAACTGAGGTAACTGAAAATTGTAGAAAGCTCGTCAATACCTTTTAAACCTATTTCCGATTCTACCAATATTTTCTTCAATTCACTGATTTTTTTCGAATTTGATCCAATAAGATTAAAGATGGGAGTCAATTTTTCGATACTCTGAGATGATAAGCCTTTTTCCAAAAGTTCTTCTTTTACTTTTGAAAGACCTATTTTTTCGAGTTTATCAATGGCAACGGTTATATCAACAATTTTATCGGATTCTCCAATATAATCAGCTATTCCACTTAAAATTTTCCGATTATTTATTTTTATAATAACATCGATTCCTAATTTCGTAAAAACGTCATCAATAATTTGAATAAGCTCTACTTCATTAAGCAACGAATTACTTCCAACCATATCGGCATCACATTGCACAAATTCTCTATAACGCCCATTCTGTGGACGATCTGCACGCCAAACCGGTTGTATTTGGTAGCGTTTAAAAGGGAATGTTATTTGATTCTTATGCATTACCACATAACGGGCAAAAGGAACAGTCAAATCATAGCGAAGGGCTTTCCCGCATATTTTATTTCCTAACTTTAAACTATTAGATTTTTTTAGTTCACTTTCATCAATATCAGCAAGAAAATCGCCAGAATTTACAATTTTAAAGATAAGTCTATCACCTTCTTCCCCATATTTTCCCATAAGAGTTGAAAGACTTTCAAATGAAGGTGTTTCTATTTGTTGAAATCCATAGACTTTATATACTTGTTTTATTGTATCCAGGATATAATTCCTTTTTACCATCTCCCCTGGAGTAAAATCTCTCGTGCCTTTTGGAATTGAAAGTGATACGTCTGCCATTCTAATCTAGATTTTGTGCAAAAATAAAGAATTTGTTTCGACTTTTTACTGATTTTGCAGAAAGAAAATGAATGAAGAGCATCAACTATTGTAATTACGTTCGATCTATCACCCATTTCAATAAAAAAGTGTATTTTTGCCAAAAAAGCGTTAATGCAGTTTACTATACATCATACCGATACACAAACATCAGCACGAACTGGAGAATTGGTTACCGATCATGGAATCATCAAAACACCGATTTTTATGCCTGTAGGTACTATCGGATCTGTTAAAGGCGTATTTCATAGAGATTTGGTTGATGATGTAAAAGCTCAAATTATATTAGGCAATACCTATCATTTATATCTTCGTCCGGGACTTGATGTTATAAAAAGTGCCGGTGGCTTACATCGTTTTTGTAATTGGCAAAAGCCTATTTTGACAGATAGTGGTGGTTATCAAGTTTTTTCACTTGCAGCAAATCGAAAACTGACCACAGAAGGTGCTGTTTTCAAATCGCATATTGATGGATCAAAACATTTCTTTTCACCAGAAAATGTTGTCGATACGCAAAGAATTATTGGTGCCGATATCATGATGGCTTTAGACGAATGTACACCCTACCCCTGTGAATATTCGTATGCGAAAAAGTCTTTGGAACTAACACATGCATGGTTGCTACGAGGAATTGACCATTTCAAAACAACAACACCTCTATACGGTCATCAACAAAGTTTTTTCCCAATTGTACAAGGAAGCACTTTTAAAGATTTACGAGCTCAATCTGCTGAATTTATAGCAGAAAAAAATTGTGACGGAAATGCTATTGGAGGATTGAGCGTAGGGGAACCCGAAGACGAAATGTATGCAATGCTTGACGTTGTCAATTCGATATTACCAAAAGAGAAACCTCGCTACTTAATGGGCGTTGGTACGCCTGTAAATATTCTTGAAGCGATCGCTCTAGGAATAGACATGCTCGATTGTGTCATGCCTACTCGAAATGGTAGAAATGGACAACTATTTACATGGGATGGAATTATTAACATAAGAAATAAAAAGTGGGAAAAAGATTTTTCGACACTCGATGAAAAAGGGACATCGTTTGTTGATTCAACATATTCAAAAGCATATTTGCGACACCTCATCATTTCGGGCGAAATGCTGGGATGTCAGATTGCAAGCATTCATAATCTTGCATTTTATTTAGATTTAGTAACAACAGCTCGCAAGAAAATTGAAGAAGGCTCGTTTAATCAATGGAAATCGGTAATTGTTAAGACATTGCAAGCAAGACTCTAATGCAAAATAGATTTATAAATATGTTAGATTGGTATATTATCAAGAAATTTCTTGGTACATATTTCTTTTCTATTGCCTTAATTCTCAGTATCGCTATTATATTTGACATACAAGAAAAAATTGAAGATTTTATAAAGGGCAATGTTCCTTTACATGAAATCATTTTCGACTATTATTGCAATTTTATACCCTATTTTGCAAATCTTTTTAGCTCACTCTTTGTTTTTATTGCAGTAATTTTTTTTACATCAAATCTAGCTGCACATACAGAAATTACAGCAATGCACGCTTCCGGCATTAGCTTCAATCGGTTTCTTCGTCCATATATGATTTCAGCAGGAGTGATTGCCTTATTCTCTTGGATATTAATAATGTATATTATTCCAGAATCAAATAAAATACGACTCAATTTCGAAGATAAATATATAAATGGGATCGGAGAAAATTATGACAAAGACATTCATCGTCAAGTTCAACCCAATATTTATCTTTATATAGAAAGTTACCGAGCAGAACCGATGATTGGCTATAAATTTTCACTTGAGAAATTTGAAAAGGGGAAATTGGTTTCAAAAATGATTGCCGATAATATAAAATGGGACACGATTAAGAAAAAATGGATAGTTCAGGACTATTATATTCGGACAATTCATGGGGTTAAAGAAAAACTGACGTGGGGACAATCCATTGATACACTGTTTTGGGTACAACCTGAAGATTTAGCAGAAACAGATATCAATGTTGAAAAGATGACAATCAAAGAACTAAATAAATTTATTGCTGTAAAGGAACTCCAAGGTGCAGATAATATCAATACATATAAAATTCAAAAATATAACCGTTGGGCTTGGCCGTTTTCCACTTTTATACTAACGCTTATGGGGGTTTGTATTTCAAACAGGAAACGTCGTGGAGGAATCGGTGTAAATATTGGTCTCGGATTGTTATTAAGTTTCACGTATATTTTGTTTATGCAAGTTTCTACAACATTTTCAATAAACGCAGGACTTAGTCCAATGATTTCTGTTTGGATTCCCAATATTATTTATGGATTAATTACCATAGTACTATATCGCAAAGCAAAAATTTAAACGTTATAGCGAAATTTTATATTCAAGACCTATAATATATCCGGTTCCTGGGTCATCAATATCAAATTCTTGTTGAATGAGATACATTATTCCAAAAGAATGTGTTTTATTTAATTCGTAATCAATGCCAACATAAGATCTTGCTCTATGCCATCCATAATTACCTTCGGCATTTCGAGGATCAACAATCTGATATCGCAATTCAGTCCCAATATAAGGAGTGAATTTCCCAATTTCATACTCCACATCTAATTTGTTTCGCCAAAAATATTCAAGATTTTTTCCCTGAGGACTTGAATTATAATCTCGAATTTCACCTTGAACTCTTGAACGATAACCAAGAATTAAATTTTTAAATTTATGTTTATAGGAAAGATCAAACATCAATCGATGACGAAAACTAAAACTCGTCGTTTGATACATATATTTACTAATAAAACGATAGCCTAAACCAAGTTTAAATCCTTTTTTTAACTTGTATGTTATATATGGATTGGTATAAAATAAGTTAAGACGAGAATAATTTTCTCGTAATCTCAATTCCTGATCAACCCCGACTGTTATTTTTTTTGTAATATTTTTCTCTATTGTAAATGTACACCAGAGTCCTGCATCAGCTTGTTTTTGTGAAAATAAAAAAAGTGGGAAAGTAAATAAAATTCCAAAAGTAGATAAAAGTTTGTACCATTTTTTTTTTGAAAAATACATAAATAAAAAAGTATAGGATTAAATTCTGTAAGCTATTTGCTCTAAAGAACAATAACAAGACAGCTTCACTAAAAGAAATAGTGTACGAATATACCAGTTTTTTAAAGGAATCCCTCTTTTTTTATAAAATATTCTACTATTTTATCACCATTGAATCAATCCATCTGCTTTTACATTAATAAAATAGCCCAATCCGGGAGTAAAATTTGTAAGACTATTTACCCCTGAAGGTTGCCAATAACCATCAAAATTTTTTATTGTATTAATATTAGTTGTAATTCCTGATAACGAAGTACTTATCGCTGTTTGTGTTTGTTTAGGAAAACCAAGCATATTCCATCCTCTTTTTAAACTTACAGACACTGAACCTATTGTATCTCCTATTAATGTAAATATTTGAGCATTTGTAACTTTTACCAAATAAGCTTTACCTGTTTCTATTTTCAATAAACTATTATAATATGACAGTTGTGATGGATTATAAAAAGCATCTGCCGTTTTTGCACAAATAAGATTTGTTCCTAATCCACCAAAAACAGTCGCAAGAGAAGAATCGGTAGGTCTGACGTAAAAAGAAATCAGATTCCAACCAGCAACCAAAGAAATCGATTGTTTTGCTTTTACAACAACTGTTATTAAGGATCGAGAACTTTCACAGGAGTTTATAGTTTGTGACACATAATAATTTGTAGTTGCAGCCTGAAGTGTTGAAGGAGTTGGAGCTATTGAATTTCCTATTCCGTTTATTACATCAGTATACCATAAAAGATTTACTCCATTCGCCATCATTGCTGTTGCAACATCATTTTGGGCATAATTTACAGGAGATATAACTGTTGGAGCCTGAGGCACTGCATTTACCGTTACAACCACAGCATCTGTTGATGAACAGTTCATACTATTTGTTCCAGTTACTGTATATGTTATGGTGCTTGTGGGCGAAACTGTTATTGATGTTGTTGTTTTACTATTACTCCAGATATATGATGCACCACCACTTGCTGTTAATGTTGTTGCTGTTCCTGAACAAAGTACCACATCGGGATCTGCACTAATTGTCGGTAATGAATTAATAGACACAACAATACTTGTTCTTTGACTTTCACAACTAGAAACTGTTTGTGAAACATAATATGTTGTTGTTCCTGTCACGGTTGTAATCGGTGTTGGTGCTGTAGACAAGGCTGTTCCATTAATGGCTACAGTATACCATTTAAGATTTGATCCTGTTGCTGTAAGGGCTGTTGACGTTGCATTCTGACAGTAATTAATGGGGGTTGTAACCGTCGGTACAACCGTTACCAAAGTAGTTGTTGAAGCTACTGTATTATATGCCGAATAATTGACTGCGGCATCTTTTGCTCTTATTTGAATAGAATATGGGGTATTACAAGTTAATCCAGATAAGGTTGTGGAGAGACTTGTTACTGTCGTTGATAAAACGCCATTTACCCAGACCTCATATCCTGTTACGGCAATATTATCGGTAGAAGCTGTCCAATTTACAACTATCGAATTTTGTGTTACTGTTCCAAATGTTATTAGCCCAGGAGTTGTCGGAGCTTGAGAATCAGCACAAGGAACAGACGGATTAACTAATACCGTTACTGGAGTCCTTACACACGTACTTCCGACTTTTAAGTTCCAATTATAAAACATTCCATAATATGCTGTTGCCCAACTCTGAGCATTACTAAAAGAAATATAATTAGCTAATGAATAAGGGAAATTACCTAAAGTAGTTTGAAGATATAAACTATTTGAAGTACCAACAGCATCCATTACATAAGTTCCCGGAACTAATGCAAAATTAACCGGAATAACTTGAAGTCCTGCAGGCTGATTTGTTGCTGTATAAGTATATGCAATAGTTGTTCCCGATAAAAATCGAATTGTAACGTTTGTCCCTGCTGTTTGGACATAAACAGAAACACTTTGAAGCGTTATCGCTTGCGTCACAGTAACATTCAACTGTGTTGTTAAATCGGTAAATGTATTTGTATTCCAACTTGTTCCTCCATCGTCTTGTGCGGTCTTGCCTATTGTATAACTAGTTCCACCAGCATCCTTCACATAATATGTTGTGGTTGCTGTAATTGTGGGAGAATATGTTGCTGCTGTTGCCAGAGCTGTTCCATTTGTTGCGACGTTATACCATTCAAAAGGTCCACCAGTTGTATTTACAACCAAGGATGCTATGCCTCCAGAAGCACATACGGTATCTGGAGTAATATCTAGGAGTTTATTTGTTACAACAATAGCATCCGTAACTGCAGGACAATTAGATGCACTCACTGTACAACTATATGTTCCACCAATAGTGGCAACATACGTTTTCGATGTTGCTCCACTTATATTTGTTGCGTTTTTTGACCATTGATATATATACCCTGATTTTGAAATCCCGGCATCTAGCGTAACCGATGTTGCACTACAAATGTCTTGATCTGCACCTAAATTAAGTGTAGGCAATGTGGCTGTTATTATAATTTCATCACTTTTTGCACATGTTGAACTATCTCTTTCTACTTTGTAAGTACCAGCAACACTAATAGAATATGTTGGAGCGGTTGCAGCTGAAATTACAGAACCATCCTTAAACCATTTGTATGTTACATTTGTAGCTGTTGAAGTATTTGAATTTAGTGTATAAGGAACAGAAAGTCCACACAACGAAGTATCGATTCCTAAACTGGGTTGCAAACATCCACTTGAGCCAGATTCAATTCCATAAACGACACCTCGCCCAGCGGTGCTCATATAAACCGTTCCAAAAGTATTCATATCTCCAATAACAAATTCGCCATTAGCAGTACCTCCAAATTCATGAGCGTCATCATTAATACGAACCCAAGTTGCTCCGGCGTCAATGCTTCGGTAAATACCTTCAATATTATTAACAGTTCCCCAAACATATACTGTTGGAAATGTCTTTCCCATCGCAGCTTTTCCAAAACCGACAGCAATACATAAATCAATGGTTGTTAATTTTGAAAAAGATGTTCCTGAATTGGTGGAACGATATAGTCCTCCTGTTCCACAAGCTACCCAAAGATCGCCTTCCACACCAGGGGCTGTCCGTATTTTTTTCTTTGCTCCTATTGCTGTTGTTCCTTTTGCTGAAAAAGTAGATCCACCGTCAGTACTCACATATATAGTTGTACCATTTAAAATATAAAATTTATTTGCATTTACCTGATCAGCAACCGGATATGCATCAGATAATGATATACCAGAAACTGATGTCCACGAACTTCCTTTATTGGTAGTTCTATATAAAGTACTAGAATTCGATGGTCCCCAAACTACAATGCCTCCTGTTGCAGATATTGCAGCTTTTCCTCTATAATAAGAGCTATTCGGTAATGTAGCAAATGCAGTCCAAGAAACGCCTTTATTTGTTGAATAATAAATTGGAGTATTGCTTCCTGTCCCGCCGACTCTTACCATCAAAGAATTATCTGGAGCACAATCTATTCCATAAGTTGAGCCAATTTCTGGACTATGCATTGATGGATAAGTTACCATATCGGGATAAACAGCTCCATCATAATCACCAATTACTGTTGCAGGATAACCACTTGCCGTGCTAACCATATCAAGTGGCACAGTTTCTTCAAGTCCCTTACACATAAATTTCCAAGTTGAAATAGCCGTTGATGTTAAATCTTCCGTCATAAAAAGACCATTTCCAGAGGTTACAAAAGCCCGACTTGTATTTAATGGATCGATGATAGCACATCCTGCCCAATGCAAGGCATGATTTGTAATCCACGGTATCCCGTTATTATTAAAAGTAAATAAATTTTTAGCCATAAGATCTGTCCACGACGAACCTCCATTTGTACTTATAAAAATTCTATCGCCATACGGTGTACCTGAACCACTTGGCCACGTTGGTTGTGTATACCACATACTTACGGTAGAAACAAGAATTGTATTTCCAACAACAGAAATCCCTCCATAATTAAATGTTGTTGAGCTTGGTGATATATTTGTCCATGTGGAACCCGAATATTTATAAACATATCCGCCGGCACTACTTATGGAAGGTCCCGCCGCATTTGCATAAGTTACATATAATGTTCCACCACTTAGAGCCATGCGATGAGGCAGGTATGTTGTTGGTTGTCCAGAGACAACAGCCCAACTCGTACCTCCATTTGTTGAAACGTAAACGCTTGATCCGGTTTGTGAAACACCTGCATATATTTTTTGGGTTACCCCACCCGATACCGAAGATCCATCAAATTGAATTATGCAAATACCATTGCCATTACTTGTTGTCGAAACTGGGAAACTAGAAACTTTACTCCATGTTAAACCGGCATCTGTACTTTTGAATAAACCATTATTTCGAGTTCCACAATATAAAATTTTGCTGTTATTAGGATCCACGGCTAAACGTTCTCCGGTTTGACGACCATCTCCATTTCCATGAGCTGTAAATTGCGAAGTAACAACTACAGAAGTAAATGTTGCCCCATAATCATTTGATATTAAAATTGCTGTTTTCCCACTATTGAAATAATCCAACCCAACAAGTGCGTATACTTTTGCTGGATTTTGTGGATCTAAGGCAACACTCTCAACCCCCAGATAACCCATTTCATTTGTACTAACCCAGTCTGTCAAAGGTGTCCATGTTTTTGTAGTATTTTCCCAACGATATAACCCTCCCACATCGGTTCTTGCATAAATAACATTGGCAGCCGTTGGATGAGCAATTACTGCAGAAACAAATCCACCTCCGCCAAATGGTAAATTGCCCCAAGAATATGTTTGTGAATGAACTAATAATGAACTTAATAAACATACCGTCAATATGATTACATATATCGTTTTTTTCATGTATATATTTTTAATTTAATTTATCACAAGGAATGTGCTATGAATAATAAAACTCACACATTTTAGAATGCTAAAATACAAAACTTTTTTACAAACTTAGTGTTATTTATACAATTATTGACATTCTAAAAATATCTTACCCCACATCCTTCACATTCTTTTTAACCAATTTTACTATATTTGTATATTATAAATAAACGCATAATTCATGGTACTTGTTATTATACTAATTCTCATTTTATTAAATGGTTTTTTCGTAATGGCTGAGATATCGGTTGTCTCATCCCGAAAATCAAAACTTGAAATTGTCTCGCAAAAAGGAAATAAATCAGCAAAAGAAGTAGTTCGCTTAATCGAGAATCCTTCTAATTTTTTATCCACAGTACAAGTTGGAATAACACTCATAGGAATTTTAACCGGTTTTTTTTCGGGAGATATTTTAGCCGAACCAATACGTCAAATAATTATTAAAAACGCATCGTTTGCACCATTTGCTAAAGAAATTGCAGTAACAATTGTGTTACTGCCAATCACGTTCCTTTCCATAATGTTTGGAGAATTAATTCCTAAAAGAATAGGCTTATCGAACCCCGAAGCTATTGCAATATATTTTGTTAAACCAATTCACATACTGTCAAAAATAGCATCACCATTCATTAAAATTCTGGAATTAAGCTCGGAGCTTATTTTAAAGCTATTTAATATCAAGCAAGTTACCGATGCCGAAGTTCTTGAAGAAGAAATTAAATCATTGGTAGAAGAAGGAATGGCAAAAGGAACAATACAAGAAATAGAGCAAGATATTGTTGAAAACGTTTTTCAAGTAGGAGATCGAAAAATTAATTCATTAATGACCCATAGTTCAGAAATAAACTGGATCGAAACAGAATTTACAATCGAACAACTACAGGAATTACTATCATACACGTCTCATTCATTTTATCCGGTTCGAGATTCGAGAACAAAAGAAATTGTTGGTATTGTAAGAGTTAAACACGTGTTGTTACATTATTTTCTAAAAAAAGACGATTTCTCAATAACAAAATCAATGATTGAACCGCTTTATATTCACGAAACAATGTCGGCTTATAAAGTTTTAGAGAAATTCAGATCTCAAAAGCAGAGTTTTGGCATTATAATAGATGAATATGGAATAATCACGGGAATTGTTACATTGAACGACATACTTGACGCGATAGTCGGCGATTTAGATGAAATAGAAGGTGTTCCCGAAATAACTACTCGTGAAGATGGTAGTTGGCTTATTGACGCTCAAATTCCATTTGCCGAGTTTTGTAATTATTTTGAGATCAACATACAGTTTGTTGAAATTAATGGATTTAACACTTTGGGTGGGTTAGTCCTTGAAATTTTACAACATATTCCGATTACCGGCGAAAAACTTGAATGGAGAGATTTTAAAATAGAAGTTGTGGATATGGATGGAATGAGAATAGATAAATTATTGATTTACAAAGAAAAAGAATAATAATATACTTATTAGTACTTACTACAATTTTTATCGTATAATAAATGTAAATACGTGATTTACTGTTTTTTTTAAAACAAAATGTATGTTTATAGTATTTTTTACGATATTTGCACAATTGAATTACTTTTAATTAATTAATAAAGAAATGGAGATAATTAGTTTTGTTATAGCTTTATTTGGTGCTTATTTGTTGGGGTCTATCCCATCGGCAGTATGGATTGGAAAAGCTTTTTATGGAATTGATGTTCGTAAACATGGTAGTAAAAATGCAGGAGCAACTAATACATTCCGGGTTCTTGGAGTAAAGGCTGGAATTCCTGTTTTACTTATTGACGCATTAAAAGGAACAGCTGCATGTTGTCTTGCCTATTTTATTGATTGGTTGATTCCTGAGACTCATGAATTTATCAATAGTCAATTTATTTTTGGTGTTGCTGCAGTTCTAGGTCATGTCTTCCCCATTTTTGCAGGATTCAGAGGAGGTAAAGGTGTTGCTACAATCACAGGTATTGTTTTAGCCATCGCCCCCATTCCAACACTTGTTGCAATGGGCGTATTTGTTGTAACATTACTATTATCCAGATATGTATCTCTGAGTTCAATTCTAGCAGGTTTATCATTCCCTTTCCTTGTGATATTTGTTTTTAAAACACAGGTTAATTCGATGATTTTCTTTTCTATTTTAGTTTCAATCGTATTGCTACTTACGCATAGAAAAAACATAGAAAGACTTATACACAAGCAAGAAAACAAAGCCAATCTTTTCAAGAAACGAAAGGTTGAAGAATAGTATAAAAACAAAAGATATAAAGACTATTTTTGCTTTTATAAAAAAAGAATATTCAATGTATTTTTTGCAATATCAGTCATTGAAAACACAACAAAAAAAGTATATTTGCATTCCAATTGTCTAGTGGTGTAATGGTAGCACAACAGATTCTGATTCTGTTTGTTTGGGTTCGAGTCCTAACTGGACAACTTTTCACTATCTATCATTCCCTTAAGTATTTTATAATCAGTTTTGCCTGTCCCAAGCAAGGGTATTGCATTTATTTTAACAATTTTATGCACCTTTACAAGGTTGGAAAAACCTAACGTTCTTAAGTACTGATTTGCTTCAATAACATCTATTTTTATTTTTGTAAAAAGAACTATTTGTGGCGTTCCAAAAGCATCGGAGCCTTCAACGGCAAGAACAACTTCATCGTTAGAACCATATTTTTCAAGCAATCGTTCTTCTATTGCCGGTAAACTAATCATTTCACCGGCAATTTTTATAAAACGTTTTAATCGCCCAGTAATGAAAAGTGATTCGTCTTTGTCAAGAAAACCAAGATCGCCTGTTTTATAATATTTTTTACCTGTAATCATTACAAACGGTGATGCAACTTTTTCGTCGATATACCCACCAAAGACATTATCACCACACACTAATATCATACCTTCTTTACCCTGTTCAAGCTTTTCTCCGGTGTGAAGATCAACAATCAAATGGTCAACTGTTGAAATAAAAGTTCCTACACTTTTCAGTTTATGTTTGCCAAATGGTGTAATAGTTAATATTGGAGAACATTCTGTGATTCCGTATCCTTCCAAGAGAGCTGTTTCTTGTTTTGCTTTTTTTCTGAAATCATCGATAATTGCAGGTTGAAGACTTTCGCCTCCTGTTATTACCAATCGCAAGGTCTTTAAATCATTGGAATCGGAAATAGCCAAAATCATTTTTAGAAATGTTGGAGTAGCAAGTAAGGTATTTGCTCCGGTGTGACGCAATGCATCAACGACATCACGAGTCGCTGTCGGATCAGGTGTATATGCTACTTTCATTCCGGCAATGATTGGCACAACGGTTAAAACAGAAAATCCAAAACTATGAAATGGTGGCAAAAAACTTAAAAATACCGAATCATAACCTATATCAAGGTGCTTGAAAGATCCTTCCATATCACTCAATATATTTTTGTGGGTCAATGGAACAGCTTTGGGCTGTGATTCGCTTCCCGACGTGAAAAGGATCACCGCAATATCATCAGATTGTACATTAAACGAAGGTTTAAACTTTGAACGAAGTAATCCTTTTAATTTTAGTCCTAGAGATGCTTCTTTAACTTTCTTTTCGAACAAAATACATTTCGATTTTACATCATCCGAAAGTTTATCGCGGATTCGGTCGAAAAAGGTTCCTGCTGTAATTATGTGTGTCAGTTTTGTGGTATCAACACAATGCTGCAACACAAGCTGACCAACTGTCCAATTGAGCATCACGGGTATTTTGCCCGACATATAAGTAGCAGCTACCAACATTGTTGTACTTTGTAATGCCGGCAACATTATACCGACATACGTTCCCGGCACTTCTTTCCTGATTATCTCTGCAACAACCATCGTTTTCTGATAGAACTCTTTCCGTGTGGCACTTCCAAGCATATTGTCCCATACAAAAACTTCGTTTGGGTATGTCGTAAATGTTTTGACAAATAACTCGTGAATTGTTTTGCTACCATCAATACTTATTTTACCCTGAGGAAGTATGGTTTTATCAAAATGAGCATCTTTTAATGCAACGGATGCTTTTGTTTGTCCCATTGCAAGCAAACATAAATCATACATTGTTTTTATTTTAGCAACATCGGTGACCTGAACTTTGAAGTGATTTTCTATTTCGGTAATAATTGATACCATTGCCACTGAATCGATTCCGATATCAATAGTAAAGTTTGAATTAATTGTAATTCCAGTCACGTCCATCGACAGCTCTTGGGTAAATATGGTTAAAACTTCATCAAAGATTGCGGGTGGAATTACGGTTGTTTGGTCTGATTTGGAATAACGTATATCGGAATCAGAAAATTCTATATGAGCTGGAAGATCCCTTTTTAATTGGGGTGCAAAGAAATAATGTTTAAGAAACAAAACAGGTTCTTCGCCATATTTATTATAGAATTTTTCAAGACCATCATTGAATGTTTTTTTATCTTTCAGTGCCAGTTCTTTTGCATAATCAGTAATATCTTCTATTTCAATATAAACCTTTCGTCGAGGACAAAAGAAAATTAAATTTGCCAGCACATATCCCAACGCTTTCAAATAGGTCGTTATCAGATTAGGCGTTTTGCCAATCCATGCCCTCGACCACATACTTCCCCATAAACCATGAATACGAATACCAATTACGCGGGTATCTTGAGGCAATTCTGAAACGCTACTATGAGCACTTTTCTTATTAAATATTTTCTCATACCCCTGTCCACAGAGTTGCCCTCCGGGATAAAGCAAAACAGTATGTCCGGTTTTTAGACTGCAATTAATCTGCGTTGTAATATTTTTCAACACATCGGTATCTTTACTTCCTGCACTTAAATCGCTTACGGAGACGGCTTCAAGCTTTTTAAATACCGTTTTTAATAATGGAATATTGTACATTCCTTCTGTTACAACGGGAACTATCGGCACTTTTTCCCATAACTGGGTAACTAAAATCTGCGGATCGACCAAAGCTTGATGATTGGGCAAAATAAGATTTGCACCTTTATGTTCGAGGACTTCCAGTCCTTTAATTTCAATTGTATATCGAAGTGATAGAAAGAATCGTAAAATTGCTACAAGAAATGACATAATGTTACTCTTTTATTTACGTTTGATTATTTGCTAATACATTTTTCTTTTAATCCCGGGATTTTAAAGAATAAAACAATACCTATAAACAGTGTTAATGCTAATAATACAATGAAAACCATTCGTGATTCAACCAAATAGAAAATTACTGATGAAAAAAGAATGAATCCGAATTCACAAATATTCTCGTAAGCAAGGATATCGCCAAGCATTCGACCTTTCACATGAGACTGAATCCATGCATTAAGAGGAACTTTAAACATTCCCGAAAAAAAAGCGGTAAAAAAAATAAAAATTCCCAACAGAATAGCTCCCGGATTCATAAAATATGTCATTGCAAAAAAGATAATCATTCCAACAGCTCCTATCGGAACAAATTGAATTTTGACTTTATTTTTTGATAGCAATCCTGTTACAAAACAGCCGATTCCTATCCCCAAGGCGGCAACAACCATCACGATTCCGGTCTCAACATTGGTCAGTTTAAGAAGTCCATCGCAATAAACTTTTATATTCATTTGCAAAAGAGCTCCTACAAGCCAGAAAAAAGATAATCCAAGAATGACATAATTCAACCCCTTTACCTGTTGTGCCATCTTGAATGAATGAATCATAAATTTCACAGGATTAACACTTTCATTATAATTTTTATTGGGTTGCGGTTCCTCGGCTTTAATCAGAATGGTACTTAATAAACCAAGTAATCCAACGCCGATTAGCAGAATAATGATTAATGATATATGATAATGATCGGAGATTTCGGATGCTAAGAATGTTCCTAGTAAGACACCTATAAATGTCAACATTTCCATCGTTCCTGTTCCAAAAGGAATGCCTTCTTCACCGCCAACATCTCTGATTAAACCATATTTCGATGGTGAAAACAACGAACTCTGAACTCCCAGTAAAAGCACTCCTGCCATCACTAAATAAATTGATTGGAATACAAAGCCAAAAACGGCAATCATCATGATTGGAAGTTCGGCTATTTTGCCGATTAACATTATATTCTTCTTTTCATATTTCACCGAAAGCAGACCTGCCAGAGGCGATAGTAAAATAAATGGAAGAACAAGCATTGCCGAAGCTATGGCTATAATGACTGATTCACTAACCGTTGTAACCCATTTAATACTAATAAAACAAACCAGCCATTTCAAAAGATTATCATTTAGAACCGTCAGAAAGTTCATCAAAAACAAGGGAATCCAATTTGGTCTATTCATAATTTCAGTTTTTATTCTTCGATCAATCGAACCAAATAAGCATTTTCACCATCTTCCATTATCAATTCCGATTTGAAACCCGACTCTTGTGCATAGTGTGATAAGGTTTCGAAATCAATATAAAACCAACGGAATACATCTGAGTTGCAATTGCCATACTGAAATGAAAAGTCGAACTCTCCATAATACGAACCATTCAAGTCTATTTCAATAGTACCATCTTCGTCTTCGTAAAGATAGGCAACGTCTGACGAATCTATTAACACCTGTCCACCGTTGTTCAATAGTGTTTTCAGCTTTTCAAACAAGGCGGGAAGGTTATCCACAGTACCTGCCACTCCTGCTCCATTCATCAGGAAAAGAATGGTATCATATTTTTCATCCTGTAAGGTAAAAAAATCGGTATGACGAACATTTTTAATTCCTGTTTTCTGCATTACCTCTACAGCTCCAAGAGAAATATCTATTGCCGAAACGGTTTTACCCATTTTCTGCAAAGCTTGCGAATGACATCCAGCACCAGCACCTACATCAAGTATTTTACCTCTTGCCAATTCCAACGCTTTTTGCTCCAACTCGGGCATTTGTTCAAGGCTTCGAAAAAGATATGGAACGGGAAGATCATCATCTTCGAACATCGACGATTTTATTATTAAAGGATATTGTAATTTCCCATCATAAAAATCAAGGACGGCACATCCCAGTGGATCTTTTGACTTATCGGTTATGGTTGGCTGTTGCATCTATTTTTTTGTTATGGTAAATATTCTATTGATTGCAAAGATGGTAAATATTTGTGTTACTTCGAAATTGTGATTTCCACATTCAAAATATCGATATCAATGGAATCGTCAAAATCTAGCATTGCATTAACAAGTCGTACCTTTTGAAATTGTGGAATATCTTCCACCCTTATGTCGGCTTCTTTTATCATTTCAAGATTTAATAATAGTCGACGTTTTGTCCCTTCCAATAATGGTTTTCGGGGTGTAAACCATTCCTTCCCGTCGAAAAATAAAACATTGGCAGCCCAGGCATCCGACACAAGCCCATTTTTTATAATAAGAATATCATCGCAACTGCCACGCTGTTCGTAAAGTTTATTCAATGCCGAACGGTCTGCTGTTTTAATCGAATAGTCTATTGAATCGTCGTAAACCACTTTCAAACTCTTGATGTTTCGCGTAACATACGGTGCAAATTCCACATCGAGTACTTCGTGTTCGTAAAGCACTCTGCATTTCACTTTTCCACGAACAGCATCTTCGCCATGTGTTTTAATCCACTGCGTCAATTTTGAATAAAGCAAATCTTCCAACTCTACAAATGCAGTAGATCCATACACTTTTGCCATCGCATTGTTCATGCGTTCTTCGTGAAGATCAAGATTATAAAACCATCCGTTCTTCACCAATATCGATTCAACCAATTGGGACATATATTTTTTGAATTAATTCTTCGTACTCATCCTTGGCAATACTTTGAGTTGTAACGCCACCACCACTTTTATAATACAGTTTCCCGTTGCGTTGTTCAATAAAACGAATCATCACTGCACTATCCAGTTTTTGCCCATCGAAGATACCAAATATTCCGGTATAATATCCTCGTTCGTGGGTTTCAATATCTGAAATTATCTCAAGCGTTTTATTCTTTGGAGCACCAGTAACCGAGCCGGCAGGAAACATTTCCAGTAAAATATCGGCAATGTGATTCTTCCAGTTTTCGGGCAGTTGTCCGCTAATCTTCGAACATACCTGCAAGAGTTTTCCTTTCGAAGTATTCACTTCCTGAATGTACCGATAATCGTCAACGGTGACTTTCGTGGACACTTTGCTGAGATCGTTTCTGAGTAAATCGACCACTGTTGCATGTTCCGCCATTTCTTTTTTGCTTGCCAATATCTTCAATCGTGCATCGGCAATCGCAGCATCAATGGTTCCTTTCATCGGATAGGTTGCAATTGTTCCTCCGGCATCGATAGTGACAAACGTTTCGGGCGAAAAAACAACAAACGACTCATCAACCAGCAATTTGTATGGAGCAACCGATTTATCAAAGATTTCTCGCAACGAAGTGTTGGTTTCGATTGCCGTTTCTGCCGTATAATTCACCAAATAACTATCGCCACGATGCAGATACTTTTGAAGTTTATTGAATCCTATCCGATAATCGTCAAAAGAAACTGGAGATGGTGTTATGGAAATATGTCCGTCTCCAACTGGTTGACCATGTATTGCATATTTTATAGTGCATGGCACGTTGCTCAACGCGAAACATAAAGGATGTTGCATTGCATAGTCAACAATAAACAAAAATGGTGTATTCGATGCTCCAAAACTGTTTACTTTGTTTTGCCAAGATGATATTTTTGGTTTTATGTTAATAGTATTTCTTTTTAGATAATGGATTTCCCTCGGTCGTTCGGCGAAGCATGTTGATTCAATGGTGTTCGGCATAGCGTCCTGCTATGTCGTGCTACATTGAACTTTCGTTTTGCTTACACGCTACGGTGAACAAGGGCATTGCATGCCACTTGAAATTCTAGGTATTAGTGGTTGTTTTTATTACCAATTAAAATCTATCATAGTATAATTCCAAGTATCTCTAGTATCATTTTCAGAATGAACTGTAGATAAAAACTCATCCCACAAAAAGATAGGACAGCTACCTGGAAATTCTTTATTTGGTGCTAAGTATAAATAATTCCCTATTGATTTCCTTTTGCCATCCATAAATATTCCATTTATATAAAATGCTTTTGTCTTAATTTCATCCCCATTAAATTTCAAAGTAGTGTCTCTAACATCTACAACTTCAAATTTAGAATCGAGGGTTGTGATAAATCTTCGTGGCATTTTCTCATATTTACATATACTATTCCATTTTTTCCCAAGAAAAAGAGGGAAGTTAAGTAATGCAAAATCGTGCGATAGTGTATCAATTTTATTATAGGTAAATTGAGCGATAAGTAATATAATTTTAAGATTACTTTTATCGATTAAGCAAGTAGCCACTTTTTGTTGTTCAATATTTAAAAAGGTTGCCTTGTATACCTCAATACCATTATATTTTGTAATACTATCTATATAGCAACTAAGATTCGTTACATTGTTAGTTATCTTTTTTCCTGTATAATCAGTTAACTGTTCACATTTAATTTTCCAAAAAGTTCCTTTTTTAAATATAGGAGTTTTTTCAATTTGATCTTTGTCTGTAGCGGAAGAAAGTGTTATACAACTCACTACTATTATAAAAACAATCCTAAGAAGGAGAATAAATATTCTTTTCATTTTTTGTCTGTTAACAAAATAACCGCTAACAATTCTGTATCAACATCCGCTTATATATTCCATTTATCATCAAGCCTCCAATTTCCTTGCAAAGAGATTGGTTTGAGCCTAAAAAATAGGAAATAAACAATAAAAGCAATACTTATTTACGGTTCAATTAACTATGTTCAAAGGTATAAATTAAACTACATTTCCAATATATTGAGAGGTTTTTTCTGCATTCCAATCCTTACACATCACACCGAAATGCTTTCTTTTTCTGGTTTACATTATTATTTCCAGAGGCAATCCTTTCATTGAGATGTGTAATCCTACTTTTTTGAGGGCAATCCCATCATTGAGATTAATAATCGTCCCACAGTCAACAATTCTATTATCCGTGCACGGCTTCGCCACAAACCACGGCAGCCGTTTCCATTATTGCCTCGCTCATGGTTGAATGTGGATGATTATCTGCTACTATTTCATTTTCAATCCAACATTTATTCTAAAATATGAATTAGTGATATCATAATATGAATCTAATTGATGAAGTCCAAATTTGTAATCTGGTGCTATTATCAATTCATATTTCGAAATTGGAATACGAACACCTAAGCCAAAATATACTCCATATATATTTGTTAATTTAGCATTCTCGTTAAAAGTATACGTTCGATTTGATAAATCTAAAGCATTATATGTTGTCATGGTTCCTTTACGATTTGAAAAAAGAGTTAAGTCTACAAATCCTCCAATTTCTGCAAAATATTTTATCTCCTTGCCAATATTTAACCTCAATCCAATGGGAATCGAAATTGAATTGATTGTATATGTCACATTTGAAGAATTAGCAAAATGACCTTCATACAGTTGTTTTTTGAACTGACTTGTTAAGTTGTATTCAAGCCCAAACAGAATGTTCGAAGTTTTCTTTCGAAAAAAAGAATGATACAATCCAATACCAAATCCGTATCTATCATTGGTATTATAATCACTCACCATCGTTCGATTTGCTGAAAGTTTAAACTCATCGAAGAAAAACATTGTCGAATCTTGTCCAAATGATTGAATTGCTAGAAGAACTAATCCTACAATTGTCAATTTACATTTTACATTTCGTTTCATAATACTATATTAGTATCAACAAATAGCTTTCTCATTTATATTTTTCAGATAAGTAATCACTATAATCTTTTTTGAATTCAAATTCAGTGTCAACTTTTCCTACACCAATTAAACTTTCAACTAATGGTGTAATTTCGATATCTTTTGATTTTAGTTGCGTTACTGAATTCAAGTATGATTCAATCATACGAGAAACGCTAACGTTATGAATACGAGCATATATTTTTGCTCTTTCTATAACATTACTATCTAATCTAATTGTCAATTTTGAGTCCATAATCTTATTATTTTGTCGTATAAATATACGGTAGTCATACGCCAATATCAAATATTGTCAGTTTTTTTATGATTCTGACTAACATCAAAAAATGCTATTAATAATCAATTGGTTGCAAACTCTATATCGTTAGGTTTAAGACCAAATTTATTGATTTGTTTTTGAATTCTTTTCACAATTCCTAATTTTCTTTTCCAGTCTAAAAATAGATAATTTTCTCTACATTCTCAGATAAAAGACAAAAGAGCCGCACCCACGATGCGGCTCCCTAATGTTCTGTCTATTATTTTGCAGGAGGAGTAGTTTCTTGTTCAACAAAGATTCCATGTTGGGCATTACATGCCACATGAAATCCTAAGTATTAGGCACTATTTATAGTTTCTCTTGAACTATGATATTATCAATTGCAATTTTATTCCGAAGCAAATACATTTCATTCCATGGAATTAAAGTATATTTTTCTTTAATGTTTTCAGGTAAATTCTTTGATGCTTCACCAATTACTTCAAAGTTTCTTATTACAGCATCTACTGTTTTATAATCTCTTTTAAAGTGTATAAAATCTAATCCTTGAATATATTCTGCTATTCTCTCCATAGCAATTTGAATATCTTCAAGATACATTATATATATGCGATTTTCTTTTTTCACTATATGTAATCAACTTGATTTAGAATGATATCTTTAATTTGGTGTTTGAGAGCATTTTTAGTAACCAAATCTATTTTTTTTTCAAAAATAGATTCAAGATATATTTGAAGTGAAAAGAATTTCCAACCAATAGGTTTTTCTAATTCAATAAGTAAATCAATATCACTGTTTTCAGTAAATGTATTATCAGAATAAGAACCAAATAATCCTATCTCTTTAACCGAATAATCAGTGTAAAGCTTTGGCTTCAACTCTTTAAGTTTATTTACTATTTCACTTTTTGTAATCATAAAACAAATGTAATCAATTTAGATAAACATATCAATAGCCGATTTATTAAATAGTGCCTAACGATACATATAAGTTTTGTTGGGGAATTCGAAGCACTTTCCTGTCGTGCCGTTAAGAGCTAAGTTAGAAGCAAGTACTTTAAAATTCGCAATTCCGCCCCAATAAAATTTATATGATGTGTGTGCCTTGAATGGCGAATATAAATAAAATTTCTTTATTAACCGAAAGGAACGGTAAAGAAATAGTCCGGAGAGTGAAAGTCTCTTATGCACGGAGTCGTGTCCGAAGCATTAGCAAGTGGCA
>Ga0302288_1000025_pt1 | contig 150307 bp, 130 predicted proteins | sample III_Fen_N1_1_FD_194549 | JGI IMG/M metagenome (GOLD analysis project Ga0302288, IMG submission 194549) | Peat permafrost microbial communities from Stordalen Mire near Abisko, Sweden - III_Fen_N1_1 | ecosystem: Environmental > Terrestrial > Soil > Wetlands > Permafrost | place: Sweden: Abisko... | reverse complement strand
GAAACTCGAAACATTCATGTGTCAATTGGTTGTGAATACTACAACGACTGAGATAAACTCCATTTGCCGATACAGCTATATTTTTATAGATCCTTTTTGGACTATATTATAATTGCAGATGGTATTACTCGATTATTCGTTTGCTGAAACACTGTCCGATACGGCACGATACGATTATTATCGCAATTACTTTTCGGGAGGAGAGGCGTTCGGTAGTTCGATTGCCTCCTCTTATAGTAAAAATAGCAGATTAATAAACCGTAAAGGAAAACCTTTTTTTGAAGAAACTGAGACTTCCGAACGTTTTGTCAGACCTAGCTATTTGCATAGCGAGCTTTTTGACCAAAGAGGGCTTACCGAAGAAGCTAAAAAGATACTTTCGGAAGAGTTCACCAAGCAAGCCAAAGAGCTAGTGATGCGTGAAATAAATATTGACACCATGAAACTTGTCCATACTGCCGGCGACATTTATACCACTAACAAAGAAAAATCTCATTCAGAATCATTTGGCAAAATTAATACTATTGAAAAAGGGTATCTGACTTATAATCTGGCTTCGACAGACTCAATCTCAAAGAAGTCATTTGACTTTATAGTGAAACATGAAGGAAATCCAGAGAATTTAAGCGTAGAAGAAAAAAGAGCTGGGACGCTTGAAGAAATATTGGTATTTAGACTGAGTGCTCAACAGGAATTTAATAGAGTTGTACACTTCGATGACAAAGTGTATGTAGTCAGGTTTAGGTATCATGGGGCAATTTATAAGGACTACTTTATTTGTAATCCCGAAACTAAAAAAGTGGTGATGGAATACTTTTTTAAAAACATAACTATTCAAACAAGAAAATGATTATTGAATGTGTTATGAGTGCACGATCGATAATAAGGCTATTCACATTGCTAAGCTTGCCGTAGCGTATAAGAGAGGTCCCGGTTTGTTGATCGAAATATCTTGTTTCGTTCAAGTCAGAAAGAAAAGCTCAGGCTTTGCATATTGAAATAAAAAAGCAAAAGTGAAACTTTCTTTTTAATTACAGCGAAGGCTGAAGCCATTCACCTGGCAGCAGGCAGAATAAACTACGCTGAACGGAGATTATTTCTCTGGCAAACAGATAATCAATACAATTATTAATGAACAAATAAATATAAAAGTAGAAATAAAAAACAAAATGAGAAAAATTAGATTTAAAATCGCATTTAAAGCCACATTCCCAATTCTGTTATTGTTCTCTGGAATCGAAGTTGCGGCTGCTGGTAATGATTATGATGTAGCACTGAAAGACAGTGTGGTTTCCAATGTATCTACTTCTGTCCGTATAGACGCATTGAATCCTCCGAAAAGAACGAACTTAACCGACCAGGTATTCACTGTTTTACCGGAGATATTTAATTCGTTTGGATATGATGAGAAAAAAATTGATATAAGGTTAAAGGCGATCTCAAAGTCTTTGTTACAGAAAATAACGGTGCTAAATAACTTTGCCGAAAAACAGACGCTTCCACCAACGAGTAAAACAGTAAAACAATTGTTAGGCGATTTGAACCTGAGAATTGGAGGTTCTAATTTTGAAACCCGGGAATTGAATCCTGAATTTATTGCAAAATTCACTCCTGAAAATATACGCAAGGTTTCTGCCATACTAATGAGTTTGAAGCAAAATTACGACGCTTCGTTGAAGCAGAAAACATTGAAGGCAAAATTTGAGGTGTTTAAAAATGCCCAAACACAACTTATGGGTTTCAAAGATGTGGAATTATTTAAAGCTTTTACGAAAGAGTATGTCAATTGGATCTCAGAGATAATCCATTTTAACAAAGGTATTAATCCTGTTGACTCAACTCAGCTGATAAAGCTTAAACTAGAGAAGGAAGCCTCCGCTAAACGAGATAGAAAAATCTATGATAATGCCTACACACTCTCGCCCGAACAGGTAAAAATAAGCTCTTTGCCATATAATGGAAGAAATGATTGCAAGTTAGTGAAGATTGTCAGAGGAGTGAATGAAACGAAAGTAACGTTCGCTATTGCCATTCATTTTGACTGGAATTGGATTGCTACCGACAGTATCTCTTGTCTTATCGACAAGCAAACGAAAGACTGTTATCATCCGCGCCGTATTGAATCAGGCATACCGTTGAATCGAATTATTATAGTAAAAAATTGCGCACATAAGATGATTGAAATTACGTATGTGTATCCGCCTTTGAAAAGATCGGTTTTAGTCGTAGATATAATTGATTTACCAAATTCTACACTCGAAACACCAAGTAATTCAAGTGGCTCTTATGAGTACAAAAATGTATTTGTTGATGACTATTCCGGACAAGAAATCAAAGGGAATCAATATTGGTAATACTATTTCTCTGTTCGTTGTTAACTGCGACAAAGGCTGGAACCATTCGTCGAACAACGGACGGAGCAAACTATACTGAATGAGAAATAAAGAGCTTTGAATAAGAAATAGTAACATGAAACCCTAATCAATTTCCTAAATAAGCTTCCTATTATAATTTGGAGTTTATTTAGGGGTTTCTGCTAACAAATATAGATTTAAATCCATCTGTTATATGTAATGCTTATCTCACGAAGAGCCGTTAGAGTTTTCCTGTTTGATAAACTATCTAGCAATCTTAAATCAATACAAATATAAAAATCAGAAACGTATGAAAAGAAAAATTCAATGTATCCTGTTATTGATATTTATATATCAATTCGGATTTTCGCAACATGTAATTAACAACCCTAAGTATGCCTTTTCCAACGAAAAAGGATTTAGAGTGACTCAGATTGATGTAAGTGATACAGCAACAATTCTTACCTTTAAGCTGAATTTTCAGGCAGGTCTCAATTTCTCAATTTTGAAAGAGAATTTTATCAAAGCATCAGGTAGTGAAAGGATATTGCGCAGCAAAGGGACAATAGGATACAAAGGAAAACTTGGCGACTGGTGGACTATGCCCGATTCGGGTGTCGTGCATTTTTCTATTATCTATCCACCTGTAGATCCTTCAGTGGAGAAAATTGATTTCTCCGAAACAGACAATCCAAATTTAGGTATTAATCCATGGAAAATTTACGGCATTGAACTCCGACATGTTCGCCATTCATTGTTGCCTGAAAACCTGGAAGGCGATTGGTTGAATGCTGATGGAAGCAATATCTGGGTAGCCGGACTTTACGAAGATAAAGCTATTTACAATAGCCGGGTATGGAATTATACGTCTATCCGTAAAAAAGGAAACACAACAGTTATATCCCTTAAACGTGGAGAAGAAACAAAAATACTTTACGTTAAATATCTAAGTAAAAGCAATTGTTCCATTAACGACAAAAATAGCAACCCAATACTTTGCAGTCTCACGCCAACCCTTAAACAGTCATACCGGATTATCAACGACAAACCGATCAGCCAGCTCTTTGTGAAAAACGATTCGGCCATTGTTCGTGGGGTTATTAAAAGCTTTATACCTGACATGTATAATAAAGCTGAAATTGTGATTGAGGATGTGATTTCAGGTAACGACCTCCATTTCCCGGTAATTATTCAACCTGACGGCTCTTTTGAAGCACATATCCCGGCCAATTACCCCCACGATGTAAAGATCATGTTCTTAGGTGAATCTAAAACTGTATTTATGGAGCCAGGCAAAGACCTTTTTATAATGATCGATTTGTCGCCCAACGCTGAAGATAAACTCTTTTCGTATTATATGGGCTCAAATGCTGCGCTCAACGTTGAACTTAGCCAATCAGGCATTACGGACTATATTTATTCCCCTGCAATAGCGAAGCTCTTTCCGAAAATTACGTTTAAGCAGTTTATAGATTCAGCACAAGCAGACTATTGCCACGAGAGCTGCAAATTGGTTGAGTATAAGAAGTCAAGGCAACTGAGTAATAAGGCCATTCAAATCTTGAATAGTCGTTTGGAAATGAGACGTGCGGGTTTTCTGATGGATTACAACGAATATGGCCAAAATGAATACTATGCAAATAGAAAGAATACGGTTCAAAACGGAGTTTCAAAGTACAAATTTCAGAAACTCAATGACTCTGCTTATGTTTTTGTCCGTAAAGTGCTACAAGATTCGATGTCAATCATTAATAACCATAGCAGATTATTTATCAGTGGGACCCAACAGATACCATTAATGAATCAAGACCCTTCCGGTTGGGATTTTGTAAAATATCTGTTCGAAACATTCGCCCGAAAAGGAGTATTAACGCAGGATGAAAAGTACCTATATGAAACTCTGGAAAAAGACACAATGAATAATGCTGTATGTAAAGATTCGTTGCTTTCAAACGGCAAGAGCATCCGTTTAATACTTGAAGGCTTCACCAAGAAACATAATTCCGAGATATTCAGCATGTCAAATGATTATTATAAAAATCTAATAATCAAAGAACTTAACACCATCATCGGCCCTAAGAGTTTACCAATAGACCTCCTAAATACGAAGATATATATAAATCAGTTAGAGCAATTTATGGTATTGTCCCCGGAAGATAGTGTGACTGTTCGAAATGAAATATCAAATCGTACACTTGCAAATCTAATCATGGCGAAAAACATGCAACTAAAAACTACTATTGAGCGAAACCGTTTAAAAACGGGATACCATGTAAATACTGTACCCGAAGTTTCAAACGACAGTCTTCTCTTAAATGTTATGCTCGAAAAGTTCAAAGGGAAAGTAGTATATATTACTTTTTGGATGCCCTATTTCGAAGCAAAGAATGGAGACATTAGCAAGACAGCCTCTCTAAAAACCGAATTAGCGGATAAGAATGTAGTATTTTTATACATTGCCCTTAGTAGCGCTTCAAATAATCTTTGGGAAAATGCGATTACCGACATCAAAGGTGAACATTATCTCATTAGTCATAACCAGATGGATGCTATCAGTAAAAAATATAAAGGCAATGGAGTATTTACTCAAATGCTTGTTAATAAAGAAGGTAAAATTATTAATGTATTTACAAAATTTCCAACTGCTGATGAGCTTAAAGCTATGTTAGTTAAAGAATTGGCAAAGTAACTCAAGCACTAATTAAAATCTCAGTTTGTCGTAGTGTAAAGGTTTTATTAGTGTCAAGCCTATTTTCATTTCAGACCATTTGTGACTGTTGTTGATCTTCAGTTACAAATGGCTGATAGCTATCCGAAAATGAAACAACAGAAAGAGGCAGAGAAATAGTTGATGATCGCATCGGAAATGATTCCAACCCGTTGTATCCCCTTGAATAGATTAGCGAAGTTATATGACGAAACGAACCAAGCATTGTTAGATATACTTTTCCGGTTATTTTTCATTTATTCCAAAGAAACATAAAAATACAGAAGTCACGACATTTGGAAACCGTTCAGCCGATACCGATTGAACGGTTTTCGAATATTAAGGTCTGTACAGAAATCAGGAAATAAGGAACCTGCCCGCTTACGGATCGGGGTTTGTCACTCGATACGCTATAGATATACCGTAGAAACTCCGTAGAAACGCTATAGCTCCAATAGAGTATAAATAGAGCATAAATAGAGCATAAATAGGGTTTCGTTAGGGTTCAAATAGGTCTACCTATCCGAACCCTAACCGAACCCTAACGAAACCCTAACTGAACCCTAACGAAACCCTAACGAAACCCTATCTAAACTACGGTCTTTCTACGGCGTCTCAATAGACTATCAGGGAGCTAACAGGGGGCAAACCTGGAAGAAAAAAACCGGTATGTATCCAGATAACGGCTGAAACCATCGGGTGGGAGATAGGTGGAAATAAAGGGGAGAATGAAGGGGTGGTATAGAATCAATCCGAAGAGGTGGCCCGTGTAATTCGCAATGGTGCAGGACTGTGAGTTATACCGCTTCCATCGGTTAACTACCAACTGCTATCGCGGACTTGCACCAACAGGTTGTATATCCTGCTCGGTATACAAAAAAAAGCTGCCATCGATTATCGATGACAGCTTTAAGCAAATTTTGTCGGTTTTTTGTTAGAATGTAACTTTCAAGCCAACCTGTAAGTGCCAACGGCTAAGGATATCACTCTTCGTTACGCTGGAAGCCTGATATGAATAGGTTGGAACCTGATCTCCGTTAGAGTTAGCCGTGAGTTTGGTTACCTTTAGCGGCGATACTGTGTAAGCTGAAGAATAAACTACTCCCCAATTTTTATCGATCATATTACCAACGTTCATGACATCAAAAGAAAGCGATATTTTATTGAATACTTCTTTCAGATAGTAGAAATCTTCTGCCAAATGGAGGTCAAAATGATTTTCCCAGGGAGCACTGTTTGAATAACGTTCGGCATACTGACCGCGATGATTTTTTGCATAACTGTCCCCTTCAATCCAACTTTCGAAACTCGTACGATCGGCTGCTGAGGTAAAAGTCATTTTGGCTAGTTCATCTTTAGTCGGTATATAAAGTAAAGTGTTGCCATTCGCTCCATCACCATTGAAATCTGTAGCTGCAGCTGTGCCTTCATTCATTGTCAAGCAATAACGCATACCGTTAGATCCATTGTAGTTAAGAGCGACAACAGTAGCAAGACGTCCGTTCAAATACTTGGGAGTAGTGTATGAAACCTGTGCTAATACCCGGTTAGGAACATCAAACACAGAGTAAGAGAGTTCGTTTGCATTATTCGGATTAATAGAGTAGTTGTACCTCCAGTTAGAATAAGCTACAGAGCTGGTCCCATCGTTCACCGAATAAGCATGACCGAATGTATAACCAGCCATTAAGTCGAGACCGAATTTAAAACTCTTTTCAAGTTTAGCACTTAATGAGTACGTATAACCTTTGTCCGTATTCTTCAAGTTAACGATTGCAGAGTAACTGCCGGTATTTGTTGAGTAATATGTTGTGGCAGAATTTGCATCATCGGTACTAACAGCATACACTTTCTTACTTTTATCTATTAATGCCAGATTCTCGAACCACACATTATTCAACGTTTTCGAATACAATCCTTCGAGCGTCATTTTCACATCATAAGGTAATGTTTGTTCCAATGCAAGATTAACCCGGAATACTTGTGGAAACTTGAAATCCTTCGATACGGTGTTAATAGTCGGTTTTGAAGCTGTTCCTGAAGCGGAATTCATAGCGCCCACAGCATCATCCCCATATTTAGCAAATGATGGTACATTACTTTTAATGGTAGTACCTTTCATTTCAACACCCGTATTGCCCCAGTTGTTTGACATCCATACAAATGGTGCGCGTCCTGTGAAGAGCCCGGCTCCACCACGAATCAACGTGTTATGACTATCATCAGCATACCAACGGAAGCCAACACGTGGAGACCACATTACTTTAGCGGAAGGAACTTCTCCTACTTTCACACCGTAAGTAGTTGCATAAGTGCCTGCATTGAAATCGGCATTGGCTGTTGGACTGTTGAAAAATGTAGGGACATCCACCCGCAATCCGTATGTCAAATTCAAGTTGCTATTAATATTCCATTTATCTTGTGCATAAAAACCGAACTGTCCGGCTTTCACGGTTGCTGCCCATTGGTAACTTCCAGTCAATTTATAATCCGAGTAATTATACTTAAATGTATTTGCGTTATCGTGGAGAAAATCGTTTAGCGAACTGTAATAATAAGCTCCATTACTACCTTGAATAAAGAGGTTATACATATTATAAATCTCATCGTGCGTTCCAACTGTAATGGTGTGGTCACCATGATTCCAGGTAAGGTTATCCTCTAGGGTATAAATATCCTGATTCAGTTTATTGGCGCCTGAAGAATATTCTGTTCCAATATTTACGGTTGTTTTGCCTTGACTCCATGAATTTGCTGTTACGTCATATGTACCGCCAACATAGGATATGTTTATACTTGGGGCCTGATAAGGTACTTCCCGTTTATCACGTACATAGGTAGCACCAACGCGTGCCTCATTAGACAACGTGTTACTGATACGGGAATTCAATTCGGCAACGAATGAATTGGTCTTATCCAGCATACGATAGTTACTGTTTGCAAAGTTGTAGGTCGTTGAACCGGAACCAATGACGTCTTGGTAAGAATCATTATACTGATAACGTAACGAGAACTTGTTGTTTTTATCAATGTTCCAGTCAATACGACCTAAAAGTGAGAGTCCTTTTTTATTAACGTTTGGTCGTCCATAAGTGTCGGTAATACCTGTGATTTTAGCATATTGGTCAGCAATTGCTTTAGCTTCGGCTTGTGATATATAGCCACTTGTTAGCCCCGGATAGTAATCATTGGGATACGTATTGTAGTTGTACTCTGCGCTTGTAAAAAAGAAGAGTTTGTCCTTGATAATAGGACCCCCAAATGTAAATCCTGCTGTCTTTGTAGATTGTGTCTCCAACGCTGATTTCACATTGTTCAACTGGCTCCAGGTACCATACATATTCTGATTTGTGTAGTAACCATAAGCAGAACCCGCAAACTTATTGTTACCCGATTTAGTGATAGCATTGATGGCACCTCCTGTAAAACCACTCTGTCGAACATCGAACGGAGCAATCACTACCTGAATTTCCTGAATAGCATCCAGTGAAATTGCGTTTGCACCGGTTTGACCGCCATTAGTCCCGGTTCCGGCTAATCCGAATACATCATTACTCACTGCACCGTCAATCTGGAACGAGTTGTAACGGTTATTTGAACCTGCAATAGAGATACCTCCAAGCTTAGAAGACGCAACTAATGGTGACATTGTAGCAATATCATAGATACTCCGGTTAACTGTAGGAGTATTGCTGATTTGACGTGCATTGAAGTCGCTTGCAGCTCCACCGGCAGCACTTTTAACGCCTGCTTTTGTGGATACAACCACTTCATTTAATTGTCGTGTTGATTCACTTAATACTGCATTGTAGGTTGACGTTTCCCCAAGTGCAAGTTGAACATCCGTAACCTCAACTTTTTGGTAACCAATATAAGAAATCACAATCGTGTATGGACCACCTACACGCATACCCTGAATAAAATAACGTCCTTTTTCGTTTGTTACTGCTCCATAGGTTGTTCCCGAGGGCGTATGTGTCGCAATCACGGTGGCTCCGATAATCGGTTCTCCATTGGAACTGATTTTACCACTCAACGCAGAGGTTGTTACTTGTGCATACATTGTTGTAGAGAACAATGATAATGCAAGAACTAAGAATTTTAATTTTTTAATCATAAAGTAGTTTTTTGTTATTACTAAATTTCTAATCAAGATTCATTTTATATAAAGCGAAATGTTTGTTTTATTTCAAAAATCATTCATTTTGATAAACGATAATGCTAAAAAAGACTCTTTTTGACACGAAAAGTTGCTCAATATAATTACACGCCGTGCTGTTCCTGTGACTGATTCGTGCAAATATAGCATTTATATTGTTAATATATATTTCATGGACAATAAAAATGTAAATGATTTCAGTCCATAAAATAATTGAAATTTATTGTTTTAATTAATATTTTCACACGGACTTCCAAATTGAAATTAAATTCAAGCAATTATCTCTATAATCTAATTAATTGATGTGTTTTTGTATATTAATTGAAATTTAAGGTGATAAAACGAAGACATAGTTAAAAAACAACTCTAAATGATATAAATTACAATGATGTGAATAAAGTCGGTTACTTTTCATCAATATCCCGTAAATTCAAATCAAGAATTTAGAAGATAGCGAATCCTGTTCTTACAGAATTCTTATTCAAAAAAAGAGTATCTTTGTACCGTTTTTATTAGTTATCGGTTGTTTAGTAAATTATGTTGAATGTGTTAATTCAGTTAATTGAAATCACGACTCCAATCAACTAACTAAATTACCCCAATCAACCAATTAACCAAAAAGCATTGATTCTTTCCGATTTTCAACAACTTTATGCTCATCATCCGCAAGTGAAAGCACTTGTAACGTGGGCTTCTTCACTCGAACCGAACTTAAAAATTTCCGGTTTGAGCGGATCTTCGTATGCGTTGGTCGTTGCTTCGCTTTTTAAGGCACATCCGAATACTCATATTATTGTCATGGATGATGTCGATGAGGCGGCCTATATGTATAACGATTTAAAGCAAATTCTCTCTTTGGAGGATGTACTTTTCTTTCCATCATCCTTTAAACGAGCCATTAAACTTTCGCAGCTGGATACTGCCAATGAAATCCTTCGTACCGAGGTCATGAATCGCCTTGCCAATGTGGCTACTCCCTGTGTGGTGGTAACTTATCCTGAATCATTGATGCAAAAAGTGGTTTCTGCCAACAATATGCGTGCACGCATGTTGAAAATCCATGTCGGTGAAAGTTTGGGAATCGATTTCATAGTTGAGATGCTGATTGAATATAAGTTTGAACGTGTTGATTTTGTCTACGAGCCCGGCCAGTTCTCAGTCCGTGGTGGTATTGTGGATATATTTTCTTTTGCGAATGAATTACCTTACCGGTGCGACTTTTTTGGTGATGAAGTGGAATCAATCCGGGTCTTTGATATTGAAACTCAGCTATCCCAGGAAAAGAAAACTGAAATAATCATTGTCCCCGATTTACAACTTGATACGACATCTCCTCATGTCTCTATTCTTGAATTCATTCCTGCTGCCTGTTGGTTCAGTCTTTCAAATGCCGCCTTTATTCGTGAACGGTTAAATCAACATTATAATGAAGCGTTGGTAAAAGCCAACGAAGAAGGACATAAGATGCCTCATCTGGATAAAACACAGATAACAGGTGATCAGTTTATGGAACAGGTTGAGCCGTTCCGTAAAATAGAGTGGGGGGTAAAACACTATTTTCAATCCCAATCGACTATTGTTTTCAATACTTCGCCTCAACCGATATTTCACAAGAACTTCGATTTGGTCAGCGAGAATCTGACGAAATGGATTAGGGAGGATTATAAACTATATATCCTGAGTGACAGTTCAAAGCAAACCGATCGTATCGCCGCTATCTTTGCCGATCGTGGTGAAACAATTTCTTTTCAACCTGTAAAGAATACGTTGCATGAAGGGTTTATTGATCACGATTTATCCTTGTTGTGCTATACAGACCATCAAATCTTCGATCGTTTTCATAAATACCAGCTTAAGACCGATAAAGCCCGCCTGGGTAAAGTGGTGATGACTCTCAAAGAGTTGAATCAATTTCAAATCGGAGATTATATGGTGCATGTTGACCATGGTGTGGGAACTTTCGGTGGATTAGTGCGGACTAATGTGAATGGTAAAATGCAGGAAATGGTAAAGCTGGTCTATAAAGATGATGATATTATCTTTGTCAGCATTCATGCTTTACACCGTATATCGAAGTATAAAGGAAAAGAAGGTGAAGCGCCCCGTATCAATAAACTTGGCTCCGGAGCATGGGAACGACTGAAAGAACGGACGAAGACCAAAGTCAAAGATATTGCCCGTGAACTGATTAAGCTCTATGCGAAACGAAAGGCAGAACAGGGTTTCCAGTACACTCCCGATAGCTATTTGCAACAGGAACTCGAAGCTTCGTTTATCTATGAAGATACGCCCGATCAGGTGAAAGCAACTGCAGATATAAAGAAAGATATGGAATCGGTGCTTCCAATGGATAGGCTCGTTTGCGGTGATGTTGGATTCGGTAAAACGGAGGTTGCTATCCGGGCTGCATTTAAAGCGGTTACAGACAACAAACAGGTTGCAGTACTCGTACCAACCACCGTGTTGGCATTGCAGCATTACCATACCTTTAAAGACCGTCTCAAGGACTTTCCCTGCACGATTGAATATCTGAGCCGCGCCCGCACAAGCAAACAGACCGGTGATGTTCTCGACCGTCTATCGAAAGGACAGGTTGATATTGTTATTGGTACGCATAAACTGGTGGGTAAATCAGTTAAATTTAAAGATTTAGGGCTGTTGATTATTGATGAGGAGCAAAAATTTGGGGTCACGGTCAAAGAAAAGCTCAAGGAAATGAAAGTGAATGTTGATACCTTGACCCTGACAGCTACCCCGATTCCCCGAACATTACAATTCTCTTTAATGGGGGCCCGCGATTTATCAATCATTAATACACCTCCTCCTAACCGTTATCCCGTTCAGACTGAAATTCATTCATTCGACGAAGATGTGATCCGTGAAGCCATTCAGATAGAAATGAACCGGAACGGACAGGTTTTCTTCGTGAATAACAGGATTCAAAACATTTATATCATCGAAAATATGATCAGGCGGTTAGTACCCGGCTGCCGTGTTGCCGTAGGCCATGGACAAATGCCGGCCGATAAGCTGGAAGAGATTATTGTCGATTTTATTGATTATGAGTATGACGTGTTGGTAGCAACTACCATTATTGAATCGGGGATTGATATTCCTAATGTAAATACGATCATTATTAATAGTGCACATAATTTCGGATTAAGCGATTTGCATCAGCTAAGAGGCCGTGTAGGTCGTAGTAACCGTAAAGCATTCTGCTATTTGATAGCCCCTGAGATGAGTCTGCTGACCCCTGAGGCTAAAAGACGCTTGCAGGCCATTGAAACGTTTGCCGAGCTGGGCAGTGGATTTAATATTGCTATGCAGGATTTGGACATCCGGGGTGCCGGTAATATGCTAGGAGCCGAACAAAGCGGTTTTATTGCTGATTTGGGCTATGAGACCTATCAGAAAATTCTGAATGAAGCAGTACATGAACTGAAAGATGAAGAATTTGCCGATTTGTATGCCGACGAACGTGCAAAAAATACTTCTTCTACTACTTTTGTTACCGATTGCCAAATTGATTCCGATCTGGAAGTCCTGTTCTCCGGTGATTATATCGAGAATGTGTCGGAACGTATCAGTCTTTACAGGGAACTGGATAGCATTGAGAATGAAACCGAACTGCATGAGTTTGAAAGCCGTCTGGAAGATCGTTTTGGTAAGATACCCGCCGAAGGACAAAGTCTTATGCTGGTAGTCCGGTTACGTTGGTTAGCCATGCGACTGGGGATTGAAAAACTGGTGTTGAAGAATGAACGAATGACTGCATTTCTTGTAGCCAATCCGCAATCCCCCTATTATCAATCCGAGCCGTTTGGTCGCTTATTGCAATTTATGACTTCAAATCCCCGCAAAAGTCAGCTTCGAGAACAAAACTATCGCCGTTCGGTAGTTTTCTCTGATGTCAAAACGGTGGAAAAAGCATGGGAAATACTTTCGAACGTGGCAAAGTGATAATGTGTTGATTTGCTGATTTGAATGCTTGAACGGTAAACGGAAGAAGGATAGGAGAAATCAACGATGCAGACAGGCAAGGAAGTTTATAGGGTCTGTTTCGGTGAATAGGGTAGATGAAAAAACCGCATTGCCGTTAGTTGAGAAAACTCCTATAAATAGGATTTGAGATGTTAGTTCTCGTTGTAATCTGCCGTCCGTTAGATAACGGATACCCGAAGGCGCAGCCCGCCATTAAAAACCGAACATTACTCGTTAATTTTTTTAACGTTGAGTTTTCCAATCTCATGACAATGCGGTTATGCTTTTCTTATGGTGCAAATGTAGAATATTATTTTTGATTGCATTCGATTCTCAATAAAGATTATAGTTAAATCTAGTGCTTTGCCTGCGTTTTTAAGGTTCATGGCTTCTATTTGTTTGGACACTGAAAAAACACTTATAAAAATTTCGTTATCTAAAAGAAAATATCTACTTTTGCAACTCTGATGAAAAAATGAATTAACAATAAAGAATTAATAATATAATCTTATGTCGAAAAAAGAGGATAAAAAACACGACGAATTAGTAAATGTTGAACATGCTTTAACTTCAACCGAAGCATTTATTGAAAAATACCAGAAACAAATTATATATGGTGTTGGAGCTATTGTTTTAATTGTTTTAGTTGCTTTGTCTTTCCGTAATTTTTACCTCGAACCGCGTGAAGTAGCTGCAGAGAATGAAATGTACAAATCCCAGGCTTATTTCGCTAAAGATTCTTTTAAAATAGCTCTTGATGGTAATGGTGCCGAATCGCTTGGCTTTAAAGATATCGTATCTGAATACGGAATTACGGCTTCAGGTAAACTGGCTGCCGCCTATGCCGGTATTTGCTATTATAAATTGGGCCAATACGAAAATGCCATTAAATATCTTTCTCAGTTTGATGGTAAGGATTCTTATTTTGCAGCTTCTGTTATTGGTTTAACGGGTGACTGCTATGTTGAACTTGGTGAGACATCAAAAGCTATAAGCTATTTTGATAAAGCCGCAGATAAAAAGAACGACGTAATGAGTCCTGTTTATTTGAAAAAAGCCGGCTTAGTTTACGAATCATTGAACCAACCGGAGAAAGCCGAAAAAGAATATACTAAGATTAAAGATAGTTATCCTAAAAGCACGGAAGCGGCTGATATTGATAAATACATTGCACGCGTTCAAAAATAAATTCTTGTCGCTGCAAATAAAAACAAAAGCTGCTTCTGAAATGGAAGTGGCTTTTTTAATTCAACTCTACTCAACAATCAACACTCAAAGCTAATCATATGGCAACTCAATATCAAAACCTATCTGACTACAATGCAGACTTAATGCCCGATAAAAATAAAGTAGCCGATCAACAATATGCTATCGCTGTCGCCGATTGGAATCCTCAGATTACCCACTCCTTGCTTCAGGGAGCCGTTGATTCTTTAGTGGAAAATGGAGTAAAGCGGAGTCAGATCAAAATTGTCCATGTACCCGGTACTTTTGAATTGACCTTTGCTGCCAAACAGTTTTTGGACGATTATTATTGTATGATTGATAATATTAAAGTTCATAAATATGCCGCTGTTATTGTCCTCGGTTCCGTCATTCAGGGTGAAACTCCTCACTTCGATTTTGTTTGTCAGGGTGTAACCTATGGTATTTCAAAATTAAATACGCGTGCTGATGGCTGTCCTGTCATTTTTGGTATATTAACAACCAGTACCTTGCAACAGGCTCTTGATCGTGCAGGTGGAATTCATGGGAATAAAGGTGTGGAAGCCGCTATAACAGCTATAAAAATGGCTAATATTATTTGGTAGTTTCAATTTTTAAACCTATCTTTGCACAGCTTTTGAGAAAGTAATGGGCAGTTACCAAAGTGGCCAACTGGGGCTGACTGTAACTCAGCTGTCTTTCGACTTCGGAGGTTCGAATCCTTCACTGCCCACTTTTCAAATTCATAATTAGTAGTTCATAATCCGTTTCTGATTATGAATAATGAATTATGAATTAATTCAGATATTGCGGAAGTAGCTCAGTTGATAGAGCATTAGCCTTCCAAGCTGAGGGTCGCGGGTTTGAGTCCCGTCTTCCGCTCTCAAGAAAAAGGGATACCAACTAAGTTGGTATCCCTTTTTTGCTTTTGGGGTCTCTCTCTTTTTATATTTGAAGATGAACTCTTGCCGAAAATACATTTACCGGTCCCCGGTCTTTATTATATCCGGGATGGATAAGATATTGGTAAGTGGCCGACAGAGATATGTTTTTGGATAACTGAAATGAATAGTAACATTCTGTCAGGTTCTCCGCTGAATAATTCAGATTCCCGTCTCCCAGTTCAAATCCTTTTCCACCTGCTTTTAGATAATTCATATGTGCTGCAGAAAGTCCTGACAGTACAGTCGCTATTCCAACGCAGTCATCAGGTCTGTTCCAGCGGTTACCCTTCCCCGACAGTCCAAGACTGACGGTACGGTCTATCTCCGTGAATGCCCATGTCTCCGTGTTTCCATCATTCCACCCGGCTCTGAAAAATGCTCCCAGGTCATTACTGATAGCCTGTTCTGCATTCAGACCAAAACCATATTTTACACGGTTGTTCTGTCGGGTTGCCGTAATATCGGGAACCGACGAATGAAGTGCTACGCTTTCATTGTAACTGCCCATATTGCATACATTCATATAGGAGAGTAACCGTACACTTCCTTTTTCTCCCGAAATGGAATAATTACGGGTGTATTCGATTGTCTGTGACCTGGCTTCTTGAATATTCCAGTTCATATCCATACCATTCGCCACTTTCGGTAACAGCGAAAAGTCATAACGGATTTCATTTCGCGGAGTTACCCATTCCAATACGATGCTGGGTGTATATCCTCTTGTATTGGCAGCAAAATCCCAGGCTCCGTTACTCATCAATGCCCAGCTCATAAACTGGGTACGGGGATCATGGCTATACGAATTTATATCAAAAAAGTCGGACAGGCAAATCTTACCGACTGTAAGCGATACATAATGAGTAGGCATTCTACCTGCAAGCTGGTTCTGATCACTTTCCTGACGGCTTGTTTCGCCCGTAAACGGAATGATTTGCCGGAAATAAAGCCTTGCCAATTCAAAGGTCGGCGCCGTATCGCCAATCCGGTATGTTTCACCATTCGTGGCTGCTCCCACACCCGATGAACCGCTTAAGCCCGATCCGCCTGCCACTTCCGGATTCAGGTAAATGCTGGCATGCTCCCATAAGCGGGCTCCCAGAAAAAGGGAAAAAGTAGTTGACAGTACGGACTCAGTCTCTGTCTTTAAACTGTTAGGGCCGCTGTATTTCGCTGAAAATGAAGGCTTGTATTGATTTATAACGGTCGATTGGCCATGAACGGAGAATCGTTCATCTTTTATTGAATCTGTTGCCTGTTGGGCCTGAAGTTGCAGGCTGCTTATACCGAGTATTACAAGGGCAAATTTAAACTTGTTCATATCGTTTATTTCTGAATGGATTTTGAAGTAATGAATTTTGAAATAATAATCACTGGTGTTCCGGAAGTTCTTAATTTGTACATTGTATTCATTCGCTTTTTAGTTAGGATTTTTATTGGTGCAAAAGTACGGCCATAAAAGCAACACCCCAATCACTATTAATGTTGATTGTAGCTGGAACCGGTCACTATATATGGGTATATTCCGGTGGAATGAAGTGATTTTTCTGTAGTATCAGGGAAGGAGAAATAAAAACCTGAGTCCGATCGTTCAATAAAAAGCAAATTCGTTTTTACCGGACTCAGGTTTATGTATAGGAAAATAAAAGATAGTAATATTTGATTTTGTACTCAACAGTTGCTCTTGTTCTCTCTTACGTGGAGAAGGGCAGGAGAGTAGTCGGATATTAAAACAAAACAAATCGATCTGTCCTGTTTTTCTTGCCCGCTGTATTTTGTATGCTACTTTCGTTTTTAAACGAACGAAGATACAAACAGCGCAATGGTAAGTCCGATCAGAACCGTAATCGTAAACCAACCGAATATATTTTGCATGGGTTTGTTTACATATTCACCCATCACTTCTTTGTTGTTTACAATCAGAATCATACAGATTAATACGACCGGAAGCAATACGCCGTTTGCTACCTGCGACCACAACGTAATCAGAATCAATGGTGCATTCGGTATTAAAATAACGCCGGCGCCAATAATAATGATAAACGTGAACAACCAATAGAATTGAGGAGCTTCTTTCCATTTCTTGTCGATGCCTGCTTCAAACCCGAAAGCTTCGCATACATAAAATGCGGTGGCGACCGGTAATATGGTGGCAGAGAAAATGGACGCAATAAACAATCCGAAGGCAAAAGTAGCTGATGCCAGGTTCCCTGCAAGCGGTTTCAATGCCATGGCAGCATCTTTCGCTTCATTAATCTGAATACCTTTTATGTGAAGTGTAGAGGCACAGGCTACGATAATAAAGAATGCCACGACCACGGTGATAACGCTTCCGATAACCACATCCCATAAGGTATATTTATAGTCGGTTATCTTCAGTCCTTTCTCGATTACTGCCGATTGCATGTAAAATTGCATCCAGGGAGCAATGGTCGTTCCGATAATACCAATAACGATAACCAGGTAATCTTTGGTGAACTTAATATCCGGCTTAATCACGGCATTGCCTATTTCATGCCAGTGAGGTTTTCCCAACAAAGCCGAAACAACATATACCAGCAGAAAAGCACTGAAAAGAAGGAAAACACGTTCGCTGAACTTGTAAGTTCCTTTTACCACCAGCCACCATACCAGCACGGCCGAAATGGGTACTGAAATATATTTACTGACATCAAAAACCTGCATACTACCGGCAACCCCGGCAAATTCGGTGGTTGTATTACCGATGTCGGCAACCAACAAACCTATGAAAATAAAGAATGTTATCTTAACTCCGGCATTTTCGCGAATCAAATCGGCTAATCCTTTGCCGGTTACAATCCCCATACGGGCATTCATTTCCTGCACGACCACCAGTACCAGAAATGCGGGAAACATTGTCCAGAGTAAGTTATAACCATACAGAGCACCGGCTACCGAATACGTGGTGATACCACCGGCATCGTTATCCACACTTCCCGTAATAATCCCCGGACCCAGGATAGCCAGGAATATCACGATATTCCGCCAGATATTTTTTCGTCTTTTTGTGAATTCGTTTTCGCGGATTAACGCCATGACCGACCCCCTTTCTTCGTTTTACCTTTACCCATTAAATCTTCAATAATATCATCAATAACGATCATACCCAGCAACGTGTTCTGTGCATCGGTTACCGGGATAGCCAGCAAGTCGTATTTCAATATAATAGAGGCCAACCGGTCGATTTTGTCTTCGTCCTGAACGCTGATAAATCGTTTATTCATAATTTCGGCCAACGTCTGGGTCGGCAACGAGATCACAAGGTCTCTTAATGATACAGTGGCAATAAGTTTTTCGTTGATGTCGGTTATAAACAACGAATAAATCATATCCGCTTCCGGCTTTTGCTTCCGCAATTCGTTTAGGGTGGCTTCGATAGTCATCGATTCGCGGAATGACAGGTAATCGGTTGTCATCAGACTTCCGACTTCTTTGTCTTCATATTCCAACAATTCCCGAACGTCTTCCGACGATTCTTTCTCCATCTCGTTCAACAGCAATTCCACCTTCTCGTCTTCCAGCTCGTCCATCAGGTCGGCTACTTCATCGGCAGGCATTTTTTCCAACACATCGGCTGCCTTTCCGATTGACAAACTCTCGATAAGCTGAGCCTGTGCATACGGTTCCATTTCTTCCAGTACGTCGGCAGCTCTTTCTTCGTCCAGTGATTCGAATACCTTGGTACGCGACTGCGACCCCATTTCTTCAATGATGTCTGCTAAATCGGACGGGTGTAACCGTTGGAGTTTGCTGGATGAATGTGAGAGCTTAATATTAAAATTGGAGGTGTCGAACGCTTCCACATCATCCCATAAGATAAATTGGGAGGGAATGCTCGTCTTGAAAATACCCAATATATTGTTGATAAGTTCGGATACTCCCAACCGGCGCAACAGGCCTTCCGTACTGATATCTACGGCCAGGGCATAGATTTCCGGATCGATGGCAACCAGTCGTACGTCATTCACCCGTACCAGTTTACGACCGTTTATATCCACAATCTGACGATCGAGAATGTTTTTTACCAGCGGTAGACAGTTTTCAACGATCGATGGCGAAAGTTGTTCTGTTTTAGTACATTTAAATGAAAATTTTTTCCGGTTATTCTCGATGTGGATAAATTCGAAATTCAGTATCTGAATTTCACCGCTTATCCGTGTTTTAATACCGACAATAACCGGTCGGAAAGTCTCATCATGATGCAGACCATGTTGAGTAGTTTTTACGATAACGTCTATCACTTTGCCCAAGCGGGTTCCGTTCACGTCATAGATCTTAGAGCCAATAACCTGGCTTAAGTAAAATGTGATTTGTGATGTCATTTGCCACCTCCTTTTTTTTGTAGACTTAGAAGGTTGGCTGTAGGTGAGATGCGAACAGACGACCTAATAAATCAGGGTGAATTTTACTAAATTTCGTATCGCAGGGTCGTCGTCCATTGTGGATTGATGTTTTTTTGATTTCGGCGCAAAGGTAGTCTTATTTTTTTAAGTTAGCATTCCTCAAATTATATTTAACATCAATTTCATACATCATTTTGATTTCTCCTCTGAACTGGTCGTAGCTGCCTGCTTGTTTTAATGATTCCAGGCCTTATCTGTTTTTTTACGATGACAGGTCTTCGACGATTCCCGGTTTTTTACAATACGATCATCGTTCATTCATGCAGCTGTTTATCTCCTGTTTACGGTCTTGTTTAGTTTATTGTTTTTACTTAGATGTTACTTAGATGTTACTTAGTTCTTACTTAGATATTACTTCGATGTAATATAGCATAAATAAGTTATTATATCGATATAATATATAAATAAAAATAATATTTCAATTATCTTTGTATTTGCTCTGTACCATGATCGAAGTAGGGTGCAGGATATATTCCGGTAAAATCAATTTTTCGTTTAACTGTTTATTAAATTTTATTACTATGGCAATTTCAAAGAGTGTTATGCAACTGACAGGCTCTATGGCAAATGTCAGTATGTACAAGCTGCATGGCAGCGATCAGGTGGTGGTCCGCATGAAAGGCGGTCCCGGCAAGAATCAGATTAAGACGAAGCCTCAGTTTGAAAAATTAAGGCAAAATGAGAATGAATGGATCGGATGTACCCGGATGGGAAGTACTATACGCCAGTCCTTTCAGGTGATGAACCGTTTGGAGGATTATCCGGTAACAGGAGCCCTGAATGCGGTCTGTAAACAGATACAAAAGCTGGATACGGAAGGCGAACCCGGCCGGCGGGCTATCCGCTTATCGAGCCATAAAAACTTACTGGCGGGCTTTACTTTCAGTAATAAGCAGGTACTGGAAAGTGTACTGAAAGTGCCCGTTGAAACGACACTGGACAGGGCAACCGGTGAAGCGCATATCGATATTCCGGAAGTGGATACCGGCATGTACCTGTACAATTTCCGAAACCTGCCTTATTACCGCATTATTGCTAACCTGAGTGGGGTATGCGATCTGATAATGCCAGCCGACAGCAACGTATACAGTTCCCCGTATTCAGGGTATTGTGATAAGCAGCTTGGCGCTTTCGAATCGGACTGGCTGCCAGCCGCGGGCATACAACCGGCCATGAATATCACCCTGCAATACCCGCTGACCGAAAATCCGATCCCCGACGAAGTAACCCTGCTGCTGTGCCTGGGCATTGAGTTTGGCAAAGTGGGAGTGGAGAATATTCCTACTGCAGTGAAATATGCGGGAAGCGGAAAAATAGTAAGAGTGGGGTGATTGGTTAACTGGTTAATTGGGTGATTAGTTGATTAGTTAATTGGATAGTTAGATGATATTATAGGCTTTGATTAACTTTTCCAACGTTCTGAACTTTGGAAAAGTTATTATAACACCGGTCATTGGCCGGATGTAGTTTTATATGCTCTATGAGTTACGGAGAAATGACCGGTATTGTAGAAATGGATTTATTCCGTTTGAAAGAAAAGAGGATGCTATACCCGTGTCGTTGGCACAAACGATAACAGGTTGTTGTTTATCCTGTAAAATCTATCGAAAGTCTGATATTTAATTTTCGGATGATGCTCTGATGGATACTTCTGAGAACTGAAATATAAATACATCTTTCAACCCGTAAAGCAAAGAAGCATTCAGGTTGACAAGCACAACCGTGTTATCGGCACGCTTAAATTCAAATTTCTCATTAAGTACAGTTTCCCCGTTTAAAAGACGATTGATAATGCCATAGAATTTAGGATCGATGCCTAACTTTCGTTTTTGACCAATATAATCCTCCGTATTTCCAATTTTCAGAAAATCTGAAGCCGCTTTATTTATATCTATTATTTCCGCTTTTCTATTGAAAATAATACAGGATGTGGATAATGATTTTATAATAGTCAGCATTTCCTGCAAGTCATCTAATAATGTACGATAATTATACATAGAACATTGTTTAATAGAACATTGTTATAATAAATGTAATCTTGATTAAATACTTATTTTGATCGGGATATTCACAAAATTGTTTGCTCTGTGCTATGATTTCAATAGAGGAATTAAGAACTTAGCCTGTTATCCTATTCATAAAAAAAGAATTGGAACGAATGATAGAAATGGCATTTCGTTCAATTGACGGGAAGATTTTTCAGGAGTTGAAGTCAAGAGGTCTTTGACATATATGTAAAGCAACCGACTAATATCACCAGTATTATAAAACCGCCAAAGAAATAGAAAAGTAGTTTATTTCGTCGTTTTTTTTGGGATTCATATGTTTCATAATCAGTGGGAGAAACGAAATCCGGATCCCATTTTGCGAGGTTGTCATACTGCTCATCGGTCAATAGCTGTAGTTTGCCGATAAAAAATGATTTTTGGGTGTTTGAATTCAGACATTCGGCTAAAACCTGATTCTTTTCAATTTTAACGGGAATTATTCTCCGGGCGTGATGAGGTTGGCTTCCTGTCTTATAAACCACTTTTACCGTTTCACCCGATTTTTGTGCATTAATAAGTACCTTTTTTTTATTCATATTCTTATGTTGTATAATTTATGTACAGGTTAAAAACATAATGCCGTATCATAATTCACGATCCTCTGTTCTCCGTTTTCTGTTTTTTAGGTGTTGATAGCCGGTATGATTATTATTCTAAAGTACTAACATCTAAACAGATTAAGTGTGAGATCCTGCATTAAAAGCAACTAATCTGATCTTTCATTTTTTCATTTTAAAACGGTTAATAATTCTGCAAAGTTCCGTAACTTTTTGATTTACAGTATTACAAAATTTCGTTTTAGATTTGTATAATTCACACATCTTTAGACAAAAAGGCAGGTAGATTATGTTATTTATAAACCTATATCGCCTAAGAACTTTAACTTTATTGATTTTTACTCACATATAATCTTGATTTTTATAATACATGAATACAGACAAACCTATTAAATGATGTATTTTTGAATAATCCGAATTACGATGGAAATTATTGAATGATATTTCATTTTAATTCGTAATTTATTTAAAAAGAAATGATTTTTTCAATAAATATGTATTGGGTACAAAGATAATACATATACATGTATATGTAACATGTTTCGCAAATTATTTTTTCTTTGTAATAGTAATGTTATATGAAAAATCATGGAAAAGAAAATAGATCAGTTCGTTATAGATAGAGTAAGAGATCTACGGCAAGAGAGGAAAGTTTCTCAAGCAGAATTGGCTGACAGGCTTGATCTTTCCAGGGGTTTTATAGGTGCAGTTGAGAATCCGCATCAACGCGCTAAATACAATCTCACGTTGTTAAATGAAATTGCAAAAGTGTTTGACTGTTCGATTCGGGATTTTTTTCCGGAAAAATACCTGTAAAGGCGAATAAAAGGACTGGTCTTGGATAAACAGAACAGCTAAATCAGATCGAAACTTTGTTATTTTGTCGTTTTCCCATATCATTGAGTATGTAGGATAAATGAAATAAACAGATAACAGCATGCCCTTTTAAGAGATGCTGCTATCTTGTTGTGCCGTATACTCTCATTAAAACGGCAGGCGACAGGAAACCCGATGCGATACTAACTTTTCCAACGTTTTAACGTTGGAAAAGTTAGTAATTTTATTGATCCTGTTATGGCAAAAACCGGATTTATCTTTGTATGCTCTGTGAGTTACGGAGGAATGACCGATATTTTGAGCAGTTAAATGGAAGCCATTTTGTTCGTGTATAAAATATCTAATAAAAACAGGATTTTATAAAAAAAATAAATTATCTTTGGTGTGCATATCAGGTGCAGTTATATTCAATTAATTAGGTCCGGAAACAAGAATTCAATTGAATATTGATCGGATTTAGTTCCAAGTTTATAAAACAAAGGAATCACTGACAATCAATAATGAAAAAAAGATAAGCTTTGAATAAAACAGTAATTATTTTAATGTTAGCGATTTGTTGTTTTTCTTGTAAAAAAAATAACAAGAGAGAGATTTTATTAGCAGAAAATCATTACTTAGATATAGTGGGAAACCCCATCACTGATGAGCTAATCTTGTTTGCCGATAGTAACTATATTTATACAAAAATTTATAAATCAGCTGAAATAGAAAATATCGAACATAGAAAAGGAAAATTCTATATAAAGAACGATACAATCCATTTTAGCAGGAACTTACGGCAAGATATTGAAAGTAGAACTGCAATTGTAAGAGATAATTATTTTGAGATTGTTGACGAAGAATGTTATAAAATAAAAGTAGTCAAAACCGAATTACCAAACCGGATGACTTATGATAATCAAAAATTTAAAAGCTATGCCATATTCTCATATTGCCAGGCAAGGGACTCATCGTTATTTAAAAATGCCAAACCACATGAATTAAATAATGATGAATTAACTCAACTAGATAGTTTGTTAGAGATTTGTATGTCCGAAAATACCAGACTAAAGACTCAAAATAATAATAACTATTATAAGCAATGTATCGCAACTGAAAATTCAGACAGAGAGGTTGTTGTATGGATTTATTGCATTTGTCATAAATCGGGATTTATCAAAGAAAATGAATTTCAACTCCAATTACATGGAATGGTTCAGGATGGTGGAGAATGCTTCTTTAAACTGAAAATTAATTTGACAAGAAAAATGTTTTTCGGGTTATTGATTAATGGAGATGCCTGATAAAAAACGCCAACACTTTATTATTGTTCAGGTATGTTGAAGAATTGTAATAGGCAGATAGCGAAAATAATTTGAGTAATCCAGATAGAAAAAAGGAGGAAATGCAAATAATATACTTTCAGAAGATTAAGTGTTATATATGAAAATGTAATAAAAGCAGATTGAATTTAAAGTGTTGAAATTAAGCAATATTGCTTATTGAAATGTTTTAATAGGGTTGCTCTGGGAACCGAGTTTTTTATAACGGATGATGAGTGGCTATTATAAAAAAGAAGATAATGATGAATAAAAATAAATACATTATAATTGTCATACTAGTATTCACAACAAGTTGCTTGATGAATATAAATGCAGGTGAAAATAAGATTTCCTCTAAAGTCAACTTAGACACTTTAAAACTATTTGATCAAGCAAGACAGCGTGAAATTCCCATTGCAATATACAAACTGAAAAACAACAAAAATCATAAACAGAAAATCATAATTTTCAGCCATGGATATGGACATAATAAGGGTGGAGCCAATTTGGAGTATTCTTTTTTGACAAACTATTTGGCTGAAAAAGGTTATTTTGTAATAAGCATTCAGCACGAACTATCGACAGACAGTTTGTTGCCATTAACAGGAAATCCGCAACTGCTCAGACGACCATTTTGGGAACGAGGCGCAGACAACATACTGTTTGTAATAAATGAAACAAAAATAGCAAATCCTGATTTGGATTTCAAGCATATAACTTTAATAGGACATTCGAACGGTGGGGATATGACCGCTCTATTTCCACAAAAATATCCAAACATTGTAGACAAAATAATCACTTTAGATAATAGAAGAATGCCTTTACCCAGAACAAATCAACCTAAAGTTTATTCGTTACGTTCAAGTGACCAGGTAGCCGATGAAGGAGTTTTACCAACTATTGAAGAACAAAAAAAATTTAGTATCAAAATTATCAAGTTACCCAATACAATTCATAATGACATGACTGATAATGCAAATACCATACAACGACAAGAAATCAGAAAATATATATTAACGTTTCTGACAGAAAAATAAAGCAAGAAACCACTAGCACACAAATTAGAATAGTTATCTGTTCGAGCTATGTTTCGCTGGCATTATCACAAGACGGAATATATCACAAGTTTCATAGAGATAACTAACTTTAGATTGAATTAATTAGTTCTAAATTATGAATTGGAGCAGTATGAAAACACGACACTTGAATATTATCCTAATTTTATTGGGACTTCTGGTTTTCTGTTCTTGTAACAACAATTCAGAACAACTGGATCAATTAAAGAGAGAGAATACAGCCCTTCGGAGTAGAATAAAAAGGATGGAGAAGATGCGGTCCGGTTGTCGGAACTATACCTATGCAGCCATTGTAGTTCCGGAGAAAAGTGTACTGAAACGAGGAGAAGAATATAAAGCTTATATCAGCATATCCGTGCGGTATAATAAAAATCCGCTAAGAGTAGTTCTTTGCGATTTGAAAAATGATCAGCTTGTTCCGACGAAAGATACACTTATTAATAATTCTCAGGAGCAATCGTTAGAATATCGGTTTAAGGTTAAACAGACGGGTACCTATATCTGGGCCGGAATGATTCTGCAAAAAGAAGCAGATGGGTTTGTCCGGCATTTACCATTTAAATGCGAATATAAAGTTATCAATCAGGCGCACTGAAACGACAAAATTTTACATATTAAGATACTAAAATTGAAACGAATAGGAATTTTAGGCGGAATCAGTCATTATACGACTATCGAATATTACAGTCGAATCATGAATCTGTATAAAAGCCGGTATCATGACATCAATTATCCGGAGATTGTTATCTATAGTTTATCGCATGGTCGATTTAAGAAACAGGAGGATGAACAACGGATGGATGAATATGTTGATTATATAAGTCAGGGGATAGCCGGCTTGATCAATTCGGGAGCCGAGATTATCGCTTTAGCTGCAAACTCGCCACATCGCGTGATAAACGAATTAAGGAATCGGTTTGATATACCCATCATCAGTGCGCTTGACTCCGCATATCATGAAGCACAAAGACTTAAAATCAGGAAAGGACTATTACTCGGAATTAAATTTACGATGCAATCAACTTTTTATCAAGAGCGATTTAAAGAAGGTACCATCGAATTAATAACGCCTGATCATCAGGAGCAAGAAATAATTAACGATATAATCTTCAATAAATTTAACGGACAACATATCGACCCAATAGCTATAGATACTATTTCGGATATTATTTCGGGATATTCAGTTGATGGCGTAATACTTGGTTGTATGAGGTTACCGGTATTCTTTAATGAACAAACGGTAGCGGGGCATAATCTTGTTAATACGTTGGATAAACATATTGAAGAGATACTTGAAAAGGCAAAAGGATGAATACGGGCGAATATTATTGTTGAATTCAAGACAGGTAAAGTTAGGTTCGTAATTGAATTAATTACTACTTTTACTGCCGATTATTTATTCAAGACGAAAGAACTATGTCAGTAATAATGGAATTTGCCATCTTTTCACTCGATAAAGGGGAACATGTGAGTCAATACGTGAAGAAAGTCGTAGAGATGATTGATGTTTTACCATACAAAAGTCAACTGACTCCGATGGGTACAATTGTCGAATGCGACACGATGGAAGAGTGTCTTACCGTAATTTCAAAAGCCAATACCATTTTAGAGCAATATGCCGAACGCATCTACTGTACCGCTACGTTTGACAATAAACAGGGTAAAAAGGATCAAATGGAACATAAGATGAAAGCTGTCAGAGGGGAATAAGCAATCAAAATATATCCCTTTTTCTACAGTCGCATACCTGCGAGTATGGCAATTCCAATTCGATTTTCAGTATTAAGCAAAGACCTTCAATGAAACTTACCAAAAGAACCAGACGCTTCGTCATTATTATACTCGCAGGAGTCCTTTTACTGGCCTATTCTTCTCTGGAAACAAGATGGATTAAAACAACCCGCATTACGATTGCATCGCAGGATATACCCACCTCATTTGATGGTAAACGAATTGTATTTGTATCCGATATTCATCATGGGGCAGCTTTGTCCAGGGAACGGGTGAAAAAACTCGTGCAACGCATTAACGACTTACATCCGGACATCATTATACTGGGTGGGGATTATACCTCCCGGGCAGAGAAATATATTCAACCCGTATTCGACGAATTGCGCAACCTGAAAAGCAATTATGGGGTTTTTGGAGTTATGGGTAATCATGACTATTTTGTAGATGGCGATCAGACAAAAAAGATGATGGTGCGAAACGGAATCAAAATGTGTGATAACAAGTCATATTGGGTAAAGATTCAACGGGATAGCATAAAAATAGGAGGAGTTGATGATCCGGAAGGGGAAGGACCTGAATTAGACAGTACCATTCACGATGTTCGCCGAAAGGATTTTTGTATTTTAATATCGCACCGACCTGAATATATCAAGCAAATACACACGGATTTAGTAGACTTAACTCTTTCGGGTCATACTCATGGCGGACAAGTGACATTCTTCGGTTTATGGGCTCCTGTTCTTCCGTCAGATAATGGTTTGTGGGCAAGTTTGACCTTTTCAAAAGAAAGTCAAAAATACCGCTATGGACTCATTCGTACCAAACCCGATATACAATCATATATAACTTCCGGAATCGGAACAAGATTCCCGAATATACGCTTTTTCTGCCGACCTGAAATAGCCGTTCTGGAATTAAAGAGAGTAGAACGCAAATAACACGAATCTAAAGAATTTACGGCATATTATGGTTTGAATTTGAAAAACAGGGAGGCAGTACTCCGTAAAAAACATTTTGCAAATGAATAGATTATTTCTGGTTTTATATTCCATACTGTTAAGTGGACTGGTTTCCTGCAACGGAGCCGGTAAGTCAAATGAAACAATTCAGGTTGTTGAAAAAACAGACAGTTGCCAGTCGGACCCGAAAAATACGTATGAAGTTTATATTCCCAAGAGAGACCACTCAGCAGATAAATTGCCGCTATTAGTGATCGTTGATGCGCATGGTAATGGTAAATTTGCCCTAGATAAATTCAAACAGGGAGCTAATCATTATCCGGCAGTTCTTATAGCGTCGAATCTTATTAAAAATGGCTTTGAGGGTTATGAAGAAGCTATTCAGGCCCTCGTGGAAGATGTACGTAAAAAATATCCGGTAGGTGAAACGATTTTTATAGCAGGATTCTCAGGAGGAGCGAGGATGTCGATGGGTTATGCACTGGATCATCCGGTGAACGGCTTGATCCTGTGCGGGGCATTAGCCAGTCCGGATCAGATAAACAGACTCCGTTGTCCCGTTATCTCAATCTCAGGTATGGACGATTTTAATTTTGTGGAAACCGCTCAATACCTATTTCGGGAAGAAACGATCCCGGGTAACCTGAAAATCGAATTGACAAATGGCTCTCACAACTGGCCTGACAGCGAAATGTTGGCTAATACATGGGGTTTTCTATCCTTTACAGGTAAAGCAGGAGATGTATCCTCTCGGAATAAATCGCCATTCACTGCGTATTGCCGGCATCAGCAAGACGGCATCAATTTGTTGAGGCATCAGGGCGATTTTCTGAAAGCAACACTGCTTGCCCGTAACATGGCCCTGACAGAACCTTTTAATAGCGATAAGGCTTTTCCCGGCATATACAACGTATTAAAGGTCCATTCCGGCTATATCAGCCAGTTGAACCGGTTGGGAAAGTGCCTGAACAATGAAATCAGCGTGCGCCAACCTTCTATGGATGCTTTCCGGACAAAAGATACGCTGTGGTGGAAAAACGAGATAGGAGCAACGAACGAAAAAATAAGAACGGAAAAGGATTCCTATACCAGGGATATGTACCTTAGAATAAAAGGCTTCTGGGGTATTGCCAACTATACGCTTTGTAAACAAGCCGTACAGGAACAAAATGCGGAGACGCTGAATAAACTCCTGTCCATTTACCGTATGCTGGAGCCGGAAAACCCGGATATGTTTTACTTTTCTTCTTTCCCTTACTATTGGAAAGGAAACAATGAAGCGACCCTTTCCTTACTTAAAAAAGCCATGAAGGCAGGTTTTTCAGACAGGAGTCAACTAAAAAGAGACTTTCCGCAATCCATTACATCAAAGCTTTATTAACCTGTGTGTGGCTGATTATAACAAATCTATCTTATTATTCGTAGAGGAAGATATACTGTAAGTAGAAGTGCAATTGAATTTAAAACGTTGCTTATAAATCAGCAGGGATATTAAAAGTGTCATGATAAGACTGCGTAACAAACCTATCTATCCAGTTATAAAAAGTAATGATTTCCTTATCGCTGATTGCAGGTTGACTACGCCACTTGATCAAGTTTATATTAGCATGATTTATAATTTGCTTCTCAATAGGTAATATATTTTGCAGAATTCCTTTGTTGTCTTTTGAAATCAAAGCAGCCAGGTTGATATAATCGCTTCCTTCACCTCTCTCAATAGGGAATAACCTTTTTTTTAATGTCAGCGACCATTCATTGAGTTTAGCCTGTTGAGTCCGGTCAGCCACAAGAATTTCAGGTAAATTGAGCGAAGAAGTAATCCATACCGGAATTGCAACCGTGGTCAACGGTGAGCCCAGGATTGTCCACATTATGGTTTGAGTAGGTGATTCGTGTCCTTTAATTCCCTGTATAATGATAGCTGAAGCTGTGAGATACCTCGGGATATAATCTCTGAAAGCAACAAATACAGGCTGAGCTGCATTATCGGGAATCCATGAAGTCAGATTTGTTTTAGTTATTCCATGTTTCAGATAACGGGTTACATCAATGAAAAAGCCAACCGAAACAGCATTATTCAATGAGGCCTGAGACAACAATTCCTGCGCAGACTCATATCGCGCTAGCCCTTTATCTTGCAGTCTGTCTCCGGAGTATGAGAAATTGGTACGAATGAGATAACCGAATGGAGCAACAACAGGATTATTGGCATCGTATTTTTTATAGTTGTAATTTCCTGTTTCGTAATAAGCAGCACCCCCATTTGCATCAATTACACCAAAGTTAGAGCTTGTACCTAACGGTTTGGGTAAGGAATCCAACAAATGCTCAAAATCAGCCAGTGTGGTACACCTTTGCAAAGCCAGCTTCATAATCAATCCGTCGCATCCGTTATCTGCTATTCCCGGGTCTTTATCATTCAGATTATAGGAAGCCGAATTCATAATGGCAAAACCTGCTTTATTATAACCTCCCCAAACAGCTTTACCTAATGAATCATTGGTATTAACCAATGCTATATAGGGATATTTACCGTCGGTAAAAGCAACCAATTTATTTTCCAAATCATGCGTGTCACGTTGTTTGAAAAGCAAAGGACGTCCGTCCACCGTATATTTGCCGGAAACTATTGCTGTCGTACAAGCAACGGCATCATTAAAAAAACTCAGGGAGAATAAAATGATAATCATCAATATCCCTTTTTTTGAATTCATTTTCATTGAAGTAGAAGTTTACGATATGATTATATTATTTGCAAAAATAGCGAAACTAAATTATATGCAACATACCCTTTATACGGTATTTCTATAATCCTTTCATGGCATAACATAGTTGAAACCGCTTAACCGTGACAAACCCGACGCAAAGAGGCAAATGTAAACAAATAAAGACAAGTAGTTCTCCAATTTAAGCCATACTTTATTTAGTTACCGATAATATGTTTTAATACTTCTTCTAATTGCAATTTGTTAAAATCAAATGCTTATACAGATCTTTTAAAAACAAGATTTTAAATTTTGGTATCTGTAATGTATTTCATACTTTTGGTACCAATTATATAAAACCGGACTTTGGAATATTTGCTTTTCAATTCATTGCCGGAAACGGAATTTACAGATAATACCAGTGCTCGTTACCGTAGTCATTAAATGCGATTTAAAACGATAAAAAACAATAACATGAGAAGGCAAATCAACTTATTCTTTATTTTTATATTTTGCGTACTAGCAAATTTATTTTCACAAAATAATTGTGAGACAGGCAGAATTTACTGGAAAGAATCGACTTTCCCAAAATATGGGATTTGTGGAGTCTTTAACCCCGAAACAAGGACAATAGAATGGAAAGAGTCAACCTATCCAAATTATGGGATTTGTGGAGTCTATAACCCCCAAACAAAAGCCATTGAATGGAAAGAATCAATCTATCCTAAGTGTGGAATATACGGAATTTATAATCCTGAAAGAATGGCTATCGAGTGGAAATATTCACGGTATGCAAAGTGCGGAATATATGGAGTTTATAATCCTATTACAAAGAACGTGGAATGGAAAGAATCAGCTTATCCGGATTATGGAGTATTTGGGGTATATAACCCGGAGAACAAGACTGTAGAGTGGAAAGAATCGAAATATCCGAAATATGCTATATTTGGAGTTTATAATCCGGATACAAAAATTGTGGAATGGAAAGACTCAGCGTATCCTGATTATGAAATTTATGGAGTTTATAACCCAGAAACAAAAAAAGTAGAATGGAAAGACTCAACCTATCCGAACTATGGAATTTGTGGAGTCTCAACTTTTATCAGCTATCCTACATTGAGTAACTCTTCGATCATATTTGATGAATAAAAAATACAGTAGAACAGCATGCTTGTTATATGAACTATTAAAACCGGTCAATTATTAGATTGTTAACCTATTGAAAATGACTATTACGCATATTGCCATTTGGACAAAAGATTTAGAATTAATGAAGGATTTCTATATCCGTTATTTTGGAGGTATCAGCAATGAAAAATATATCAATCCAATCAAAAAGTTTGAATCATATTTCATTCACTTTGAAGGTGGGGCAAAGTTGGAATTAATGCGAAAAGAATCGATGTTTAAACCATCGGAGAAAGCAGAACAATTAGGCATAGCTCATATTGCATTTACGTTGGGTTCTACAGATGCTGTCTTTTCGCTTACAGAAAGACTCCGCTCAGATGGTATCAGAATCGTTGGCGAACCACGTACAACCGGAGACGGATATTTTGAAAGCGTATTGCTTGATATGGAAGGAAACCGAATAGAACTTTTAGCCTGAATGTTATTCACGTTGTCGTACAGGTATGGTAAAAAAATGCAATATAATAGAGTCTAAGTTGTATCTCAACGAATTAGTGCTACTCCCGATTATAATGATAAAACAATCAAATAAATGATTAAAACTATTTTAATACTTTCTTCCAGTCCGCGAAGGGGTGGAAATTCAGATTTGCTGTGTGATCAGTTTGCAGCAGGAGTAAAAGAATCAGGTAATCAGGTAGAAAAGATTTTTCTGAGAGATAAGAAAATCAACTATTGCACAGGATGCGGAACCTGTATTAACCATGATAAAAGCTGTTCACAGAGAGATGATATGACAGAAGTATTGGAAAAAATGGTTGCAGCAGATGTAATCGTAATGTCTACACCCGTTTATTTCTATACGATGTGTGGGCAGATGAAAACTGTTATAGACAGAACCTGTTCGCGTTATACAGAAATAAAAGATAAAGATTTCTATTTCATCCTAACGGCAGCCGAAGACAGTAAACCGGCCATGGAAAGGACGTTGGAAGGATTCAGAGGATTTACACACTTCCTTGAGAACTCAAAAGAGAAAGGCATTATTTATGGAATTGGTGCATGGCACAAGGGAGAAATAAAAGGTATGCCTGCAATGAAAGAAGCATTTGAGATGGGAAAAAATGTATGAAAACGGAGAATATACAAGTATAATAGTTTTTTTATAGGAGCTTTTTTCCCAGATTAACGATGAGGAGTGTTTCCACCAGAAATCAACGTATACAACGATGATGAATTAGTTGGGAAGATATATTTTTACACTCAAAAAAAGGAAATGAGAGAAATATTAAAGGATGGGAACAAACTGCAGATACCTTCATTTGTTATTCGGGACATGAAAACAAATTTGATAATTGGAACGAATAAATCTGAATTCAGCTATAAATAAAACTCAGAAGCTGATGGATAACTAGTTTGTTTATTAATAAATCGCGATAACGAGTTATAGGAAGGTGTTGTTTGTAATCTAGATAGCTTTCAAAAGTGTAGTGCGTAGCAGAATCGAACTGCCATTTTCGGATTGAGAAACCGAGCTCCTAACCGTTAGAGGAACGCACCGGGATATTGCCTTGTCTTGATAAGGAGACACAAAATTACAACATTTTTTTGATAAATAAAATTTTAAAAGCTCTAAATTGGGAATAATCTGAGCTATAAAAGGTATTCTCAATTAAATAAGCTTTTTAAATGTGGAGACATTTTTTCGTTACTACAAAAAGAGAAACAAAAGATAAGAATATAAAACGGAATATTGCCTCTGATTTGACAAATGAATCAATTTATAGGTTTTATTTTGGGCTCTTTATCTGCTAAACAGGAAGCAAATCTATATCAAGAAATCGAAAGTCTCCGTCTAATAAAGTTTTTTGCAATAAGGTAATTATGAAAGATCTGGGCTAAACAGAATAAGCGGTAGCGTACAAGTAACAACATTAGTTTTTCGCCACGTTTAAGATACTTTAAACAATGTGTTTCTTCTTCGTAAAACATATCGGCAAATTCTTTCCTTAAATTAGAAGAATGCGTATCAATCATCAAAGAAACTTTGCTTTTTACTTTTGGAAGTTGCATTATTGTCTCGTATTTTTCAAACTCATTATGTTCTTTTAGAAAAGAGTCAAGTAAACTCCAAAAAAGGATAACATTTTCAAAGTGCATTCGATCTTTTCTTTTTGTAATAGAATTTATATTGTAAATAACATAATGATAAAATGCCTGATCAATTTTGACAACTTTATCCGCAAAATAGAATAAACGAATCATCACATGCCAATCTTCGCAATAATTTAAATTTTCAGGGACACGACAACCGTCTCTCATGTACAAATTTCGATTAACTAATTTGTTACATAATGAAGAAGAAATTAGTTTGTGTTGAATGATATTTTTAATATTATAAGCTTTATTGTCAGCTATATATTCGATTGTAGTTTTATTCCTTTTTGGATATTCTATAATGAAATCGCTAACAATAATATCTGCATTTTCAACTATAGCATTCTGATAAAGAACTTCAATCATGTTCGGTTCAATGAAATCATCGCTATCTACTACAGCGATAAAATTTCCGGTTGAACTATCCAATGCCGTATTTCGGGCTACTGCCAATCCTAGATTCGAAGAATGATGAATTATTTTTACATTATTCTTTCTTTCAGGGTGATTATCGATTACTTTTAGAAGTTTTTCAATGCTGTCATCTGGGGTAGCATCATTTACAAATATATATTCAATCTCTTTAAAGGTCTGGTTAAATATACTTTCAGCACATCTTTCAATATAGGGTGAAACATTGTAGACTGGAACTAATATAGATACTTTGGGCTTCATAGTAAATTGCGCTTTTTCATTTGATAATTACAAAATCCCATTTCACATAAGCCTGATAGAGTAAGGGCAATCACAACAGATAAAATATTGTGAAAGATAAAGATACTTGGTATGCAGAACAAGAAAAATGAGAAAAAAGCTACCAGTTGATTTTGTGTAACTAAGTAATAATGATTGCTAGGTACAAATATAAAACTAATATAGCTTCCAACAACCAGCCAGACTAAAATAGTTACACTCAGAATGATTGCCATAGGATAAGAATCAAGCATTGGAACCCCTCCTAATAGCAAGATAACATAGTGCCCGAAAAGAATAATGCAAACGATTATACATATCCCAATAAAAGTCTCATATCGAATTATTCTTTTTACAACAAATTTATCAACATGTTCTATTATTTTGGGGAAAAGAGCTCCGTTAATACTCGTTGTCAGCAATCGGGGAATAATAATTAATTTATTAGCTAAATCGTAAAGAGCTACATCACGCATTCCAAAAAAAGAGCCGATAATCACTGTTACACTCTCTTGTTTAATCGTTCCAACTGCCGATGACCAGAAAAAAGGCATTGCATCAGTAAAATAACTTTTTAAAGAAGTTATTGAAACAAAACGAATAGGAATATTCTCAAGTTTTTGAATATAAATGATTGATAAAATACCACAAAAGATAATCGAAAGTGTTGATGTTAAAGCATAAATCCAACAATCATTCGAACTTTTTATAAAAATAAAGATTATAGGTAAAGAAAGTAATCTGATAGCCAACTGAATATAAGTAATAATTTTCATTTTTTGAATTCCCTGAAAATACCATTGCGGAAACAGAACTTCTCCAATAATTTGCGAATAGCAAATAGTTATAATTAGTTTGTTTTCACGCATGAATTGGATTGAGAATAGTAGAATAATGAAAATAAATGTTGATATAAGAGCCAAATAAACTTTTGCAGTTAGAATGCTTGAAATAACCTTCGATTTAACCTGTTGATTGTTTTTATTCTCGGCTATAGCTCTTACGCTTGGGAAACTAAACCCAAATGAAATAAACCCAATAAAATAATTAGCAATCGAAGAAGAAAAGACATATAACCCATAACTTCCAGCACCAAGAACCCGAATTAAATAGGGGTAAATCAAAATTCCAAAAAGAGAACTAATTATTTGAAGGGCAGTCATGAAGAAATAATTTTCAATTACTTTTAAATTTCGTATTGCCAAGTCTTTTATATTCAGATTTTTCATTTTATAATGTGTGAATACAAATCAATTAGTTTACTTACTACTACATCCTTACTAGCAATTTTCATTATTTCTTCAGAGATACTTCGACCATCATATTGTTGATATCTACTGGCCATTTCGATAAGAGCCAAAGTTAATGCATCTATATTTTCAACAGGAACAACAATTGAATTTTCATCATTAACCATTCCTGAAGGAATAACAGTTGTGCATACAACCGGAAGCCCAGTGCTTAATGCTTCTAATGTTGATACAGATTGTGATTCAACTCGACTAGATATAGTGAAAATATCAGCATTCCATAATTCTTCTCTAACTCCATACATATCAAGTTCACCGACAAATGATATTTTATCTTTGTGTTTTATTGTACTCCATAACTTATTAAATTCTTGTCCTTCAAAATCCTCACCGATAATTCGTAATTTTGCATTTGAGAGTTTATCACAAACCTTATCAAATGCAGGAAACAAAATATCATAGGCTTTTACATACCTAAACCCGTTAACTGCAACAAACCTTATATCTTTTCCCAGAGTTCGTTCTTTAAAATGAAAGAAATCTGTATCAACGACATTCGAGATTGGTTGAATTAAAACGTTCTTTTTTAGATAAGTTTGAATTTTAGGTATTTGATTTGTAGAAACAGGAATAATGACACAAGCATTTTCAAATGCTTGTGTCATATATGGTGTTTGCCAGTCAGAGAATTGGTTTTTAGCATATTTACAAGACAATCCAAAAATTCCCTTATGTTCCGTTATGACATACGGAATTTTTGTCTTTTTGTTAATCAGATAGGCTGCATATCCTCCCCATAAAACACTATGAACATGAATTAAATCAGGTTTGCCATAAGTTTTACAATATCTATTGAACATGAGCAATGTTTGCCAACACCATAAAATACTATCTAATTTTTTGAAGTAGGGGATACTTCTTGAAAAAAAACGGAATACAACTAATCCATCTTCTTTGCTTGTATGAAAATTCCACGGCAAACGGAAAGCTTTAAATCCGTACTTTCGGAATGAGATTGAAACATTTGCCAAAACATTTGCTTTAATACCTTTCCCTACGAGAGCTTGCGCTTGATTCCTGCAAAACTGACCACCATTCGGAAGATACCAAGATGGGAGCAATAATATGTGAGTTTTTTTTACTGAATCTTCCATCTTAATTTAAAGTTCCCGTTTATTCATGAGGTATTTTTTTACAAAATACATAAGTGGTCTATAATACTTTTTTTTATACCATGACCATTCTCCATTTAATTGTACGTACTTTCCAACAATGCCATCTTTAAATAAAAAAACGTTGTTAACAGATTTTGTTGAAGGTACCAGTTTTTCCATATCGAAAGTATGGAAGCCTTTTTCCTTTAAATAATCAAGTACGGCTTTGTACAAGAAAAAAGAGGCAGAAAGATGGAGTGCATCATTATTTGTTGCTGCATACCAAGAACCAGCATGTGTTTTACGCTCATGAGTGATTCTAGCTGCAATACGTCTATTCTGATAAGTAACGAAATATAAACAAAAATCACCCGTTTTACAGAGTGCATATACTTGTTCTGTAGATAAAATACTTCCAAGAGACTTTCTTTTTAGCATCTCAGAATAAATAAAAACAAAGTCAACACAATCTGATAATTGTACGTTTATTACAGGCTCAAATTTCAAGTTATTCCGATTTGCTTTCTTTATATTTTGTTTCCAGTTTCTAGTATATATTATTTCAGAAGCCAAATCAACAACTTTTGTAAGTGGCATTGAAAATTGTCCGACAGGGCGTAAGTAACCTGCTTGGCGAAGCGCAGTTTCATAATTAAAATTATATTCTGCATTTGAACAAACTTCAATGAAGTCATAACCGAATTTAGTGAATTCATTATAAAAGATACGAATTTCATCAACGTTTAAATTTGCAGAAATAGCGTGACATTCACCCTCAATTAAAATCATTTTTTTTAATCCAAATGATTTTTCGTGACCAAAACATGCTATTGTAGGGGCTTCTGTATTATTTACAAAAAATTTAATTCTATTGATTCCTGCAAGTGCATGAAATTCAAACATTCCTTTTGTTTGAGTGTATGGAACTACTTCAAATTGTTCAATCAATTTGAAAAAAGTTATTTGATCTATTAAAACCATTTTTTTAAATTAATGAATAATCTTAAAGACAGTGAATTATATTTTTTTATTCTGAAATATTGAATTTGAACAGTTCCAAACTGCCGAAATGAGTTCTCAATACTCTCATGCATACTTCCTTCAAAATCAAATTTTTCTGTTTTTGATGACATTAATTTTATTGCTTCCCAAATTATAAGCGACGAAGCTCCAGATGACCTGAATTCTTTTTTTATCGTAGAAATGAGGTTATAAGCACAGTTATTATCCCAAACTATAAAGTTTGCTGCATGAATATTTTGTTGATTATCCCGTGCAGTGATAATACAACCCTGATTTCGTGACATACATTCATTGTAGAGTTTTAGAAATAAATCTTTGGAATAAAATACATTCTGATTTATTTCTTTAAAATTTTGTTGTAATTCTTTGTAAAATAATTCACCGGATAATATAAGGTCAGTTTTAAGATTTTTTTTTGTTTTTGAAATCTGTTTCTTCTTAGCATAACTGAATTGCTGATAGCATTTTTCCACATCAGAAATATCTTTAATCTGATAAGTATATCGCGTCGTCTGCGAAAAACCTTTCCAAAAAAAAGGAAGCCAATTAGTTATTTTTGGTTGAAAGTTTTGATCATAATAGGAAAATCGCAGTTTATTTAATTGCTCAATCAAATTTGACATTATTTCTTTTTCAAAACTAATAATTTCATACGATGATTGATTATCTGGATACTCTATCCAAATACCATTTGATTGAGTAAGTTGAGGTTGAATTATTAGCTTAAAGCCATATTTTTCCACAATATAATAAACCAATACTGCAATAATTTTATCGTTTTTCTTATAAAATAATACATCCCAATTTTGTTTAATACAAACAGCATCCATCCACCACGCTTGCATAAATAATGGAATATCTTGCTTTTCATCACATAGTTTACGATAGCGGTTTTTTTTTAATTGAATATCAACCATTTTATTGCTTTTGTTGATTCTAAAAATATGAAAGATAAAATTCAATATAAGTTTAACAAATATCAAAACAAAAGTAATTGATTTTTGCATTAAAACATCCTGTAAGAGCTCTTAATTTATTAATACAATTAAAAGTGTTTTAGGAATTATGTGAGAAAATTGAACTCATGTTTTTAAACAGATTGTTTTTTTATTCAAAAAGAAAGCTGTAATTTTGAACATTCAAAATAAAGTTGACTAAATATATGGCTAAAGAAGTAGTAACTAATACAGGTGCAATGTATAATGCACTTACTAATGGCAGTAAAATCGTTGGTGAAATATTTGCTGACAGCGATTTCCGGATTGATGGGGATGTTGAAGGAACGATAACCTGTAACGGAAAGGTCGTAATTGGTCAAAAAGGTTTTCTAAAAGGCTCCATTTCGTGTGTTAATGCAGAAATAATAGGAACAGTTGAAGGAGATATTGTCGTTTCAGAGACTTTGTCGTTACGGAGTACTGCCAATATCAAAGGTGAAGTGAGAACCAAAATATTGATGGTGGAACCGAATGCTGTTTTTGATGGAACATGCTCCATGAAAGATTCAAATACTCCTACGAATGAATAAATTTAGATAAAATTTAAAACAATAATGCTCAGTTGCTGTTATGCAACTAAAAATATCCAACGTTGAAGTGATTTTTGCTTCAACGTTTTTGTTTAATCCATTCTATTGAATTTAGCATGAAAAATATTCAATATAAGGCTTTCGTAATTGAGGAACAGGCCGGCAATTATATACAAACGATTCAAACCAAATCAACAGATGATTTACCAGTCGGTGAAGTACTTGTCAGAGTTCATTATTCGTCATTAAATTATAAAGACGCCCTTTCGACGACAGGTAATAAAGGCGTAACAAAGAATTATCCTCATACGCCCGGAATTGATGCTGCAGGCTTAGTAGAACAGTCGGATAGTGACTTGTTTCAGGTTGGAGATGAAGTTATTGTAACCGGTTATGATTTAGGAATGAATACCGCAGGCGGTTTTGGTCAATATATTCGTGTGCCTGCAGAATGGGTCATTAAGTTACCTTTTGGCTTATCGATGAAAGAATCCATGATTATTGGTACAGCCGGTTTTACGGCTGGTATTTCAGTATTACGGTTGAATGAACTAATTAAACCTGTTGATGGGAAAATAATTGTTTCTGGTGCAACAGGTGGAGTGGGGTCTGTCTCATTAGCCTTACTTGCAAAGCTTGGATACCATACAGTATCCATCACAGGTAAAGAATCAGAATATGATTTTTTGCGAAATCTGGGATCAACAGAAATAATTTCAAGAAATGAATTCAGTTTACCTGATAAGCGACCGATGCTTTCGGCTCAATATGCTGGAGCGATTGATACTGTTGGGGGAACAATCCTAGAGAATATATTGAAAATATTAAAGCCGCTGGGTGCAGTTACAACATGTGGCAGTGTCTCTTCAACTCAATTGAATACCACAGTATTTCCTTTTATTTTACGAGGAATCACTTTAATAGGTATATCGGCACAAAATTATCCTTCAATCTTGCGGAAAAATCTGTGGACTAAATTTTCAAACGAATGGAAACCAAATCAGTTGCTTGAACTTTATACAGAAATAAACCTTGATGAAGTAAAAAGCTATATTGATCTGATTTTAGCCGGAAAATTAAAAGGCAGGACGATAGTCAATATGATGGATTAATAATCTTTATCAAATCAAAGACATGCTTTGGATAAAAATTAAATTATTGATTACCAATAGATTTAAAAAGAATAGACGTTCAATGCAGGAAGATAATCCTGTTGTAATTTAATAAATTATAAATCAAAAATTGCCGATATTCAAATCTTTTTGATCAAAATCCTTTTGTAAATGGAAAAAAAAGCGCACTTTTGCACTTTATTTCTGGTAGAATTTCAACCTCATTTTTATAACCCTTCTCAGAATGGCATTAGCAAACGAGAATTATTTAAAAACTCCCGAAATCTATTGTTTTGACGAAATAGAGAAGCGCGTTAACGCTTTTAAAGTATTACATCCCAACGAAAAAATTATCCGTTTAGGAGTGGGCGACGTTACGCGTCCTTTACCTAATGAAGTTGTTCAGGCCATGCATAAGGCTATTGACGAAATGACTCAGGTTGAGAGTTTCAGAGGCTATAGTCCACCTCAGGGTTACGATTTCCTCATTGAGAAAATTTTAAAAGAATATCGATCAATTGGTGTTTTTCTGGACAAAGAAAGTGTTTTTGTAAATGATGGTGCTAAATCCGATATAGGAAATATAGGACATGTGTTAGGCCGTGATAATATCATTGCTATTTCCGATCCGGTATATCCTGTTTATGAAAATGCTACCATTATGAGTGGAAGAGCAGGTGTATTGACTGACGATCAGAAATGGAGTAATGTTGTATATTTGCGCTGTACAGAAGAGACAGGTTTTGTCCCTGAATTACCCTCTGAAAAGGTTGATATAATTTATTTGTGCAATCCGAATAATCCAACCGGTACTGTTATGACGAAAGTTGAATTAAAACGCTGGGTAGATTATGCTATTGAACATCAAAGTATTATTGTTTATGATGGAGCCTACCAGGCTTATATAAATGAACCTGATGCGCCACGAAGCATTTATGAAATCAAAGGGGCAAAAAAGGTAGCTATCGAAATTCGAAGTTATTCTAAAACAGCCGGTTTTACTGGCCTTCGTTGTGGTTATTCCGTATTTCCACAAGAATTGCAAGTGTATACGAAATTTGGTGAAAGTGTCCCACTGATTAAATTATGGAGTCGACGGAATACAAATTATACAAATGGAGTTTCGTACATTGTGCAACGTGGTGCAGAAGCGATTTACTCACGTAAAGGAAAAGCTGAAGCTCAGGAGCTCGTTAGCTATTACCTGACAAATGCTTCGCTTATCAGAAATGAATTACTTGCCCTTGGATTTGAAGTATATGGAGGTGTCAGTTCACCCTATATTTGGTTTAAAACGCCAGATAATCAATTATCTTGGAAATTTTTTCATCAATTATTATACGATTATCATATTGTAGGAACTCCGGGGGTTATTTTTGGATCTTCAGGAGAAGGATATATGCGTTTTACAGGCTTTGGAAGTCGTGAAGACACCCTTATTTCATTAGAACGACTTAGAAAAATAATATAATTAATATAAAAACTAAAACAGACTATGTGTGGAATTGTAGGTTATATTGGAAATAAACAAGCTTATCCTATTCTCATAAAAGGCCTTCGAAGACTTGAATACAGAGGATATGACAGTGCCGGAATTGCATTAATACATGACGATATGTTGAATGTGTACAAAGCAAAAGGTAAAGTTTCAGATTTAGTTTTATTTGCAGACCAACAGGATACAGGAGGAACTATCGGTATTGCACATACCCGTTGGGCAACGCATGGTGAACCAAATCAGGTAAATGCACATCCTCATTGTTCTCAGTCAGAAGAACTGGCATTAATACACAATGGAATTATTGAAAATTATGCTGTCCTAAAACAAGGCTTAATAGAGCATGGATTTACATTCAAGAGCCAAACAGATACCGAAGTATTAGTTCAATTGATTGAGTATATTAAAAAGTCAAATGACGTTGATTTAACTAAAGCAGTTCAATTGGCACTTAGCCAGTGTGTTGGGGCCTATGCCATTGCTGTTATAGAAAAAGGGCATCCGGATGTTATTGTTGCAGCACGTAAAGGAAGCCCTTTAGTAGTAGGAATTGGAGAAGATGAGTATTTCTTAGCTTCGGATGCCACGCCAATCATTGAATATACTGATCAGGTAGTCTATATAGGAGAAGAAGAGGTAGTAACATTGCAACGTGGAAAACAATTAAAGATTAAAACTATTGGAAATGTTGAAAAGACTCCCGAAGTCAAGAAACTAGAAATGACGTTAAGTCAGCTAGAAAAAGGCGGTTACCCTCATTTTATGATTAAGGAAATTTTTGAGCAACCAAAAACGTTGAGTGACAGCATGAGGGGTCGAATTAATATTGATGAAAACAATATTACATTGGCAGGTTTCATTGACAATAAAGAAAAGTTTCTCAAAGCTAAACGAATTATTATTACAGCTTGCGGTACTTCCTGGCATGCCGGATTAATCGGGAAATATGCGATAGAAGAATTTGCAAGAATACCTGTAGAAGTTGAATATTCATCTGAGTTTCGCTATCGTAAACCAGTGATTAATCCTGATGATATTGTTATCGCCATTTCACAATCAGGTGAAACTGCCGACACGTTAGCTGCTATTGAGTTAGCTAAATCAAATGGAGCATTTATATTCGGTATCTGTAATGTAGTAGGTTCTTCTATTCCACGTAACACGTATTCAGGATGTTACACGCATGCCGGACCTGAAATCGGTGTTGCTTCTACCAAAGCATTTACCGCACAAGTGACTGTCCTTACTATGTTAGCTTTGATAATAGGAAAAGAAAAAGGCACTATAAGTCAGGAAAATTACCTTGAAATTGTGCATGAGTTGGCACATATTCCTGAAAAAATTACTGAGATTCTTAAGCATGATTCTTTAATTGCAGAATTTTCTAAAACATTCACTTATGCTCAGAACTTTATTTATTTGGGGCGCGGTTATAATTTTCCGGTGGCTCTCGAAGGTGCATTAAAATTAAAAGAAATATCATATATTCATGCTGAAGGTTATCCTGCTGCCGAAATGAAACATGGACCGATTGCTTTAATCAGCCAGGAAATGCCCGTAGTTGTCATTGCGCCTAGTGCCGGTATGTATGAGAAGGTCGTGAGTAATATACAGGAAATTAAAGCTCGTAAGGGCAAAATTATTTCAATCGTAACAGAAGGTGATGTGGTAGTCAGCAATTTGTCTGATTATGTTATCTCCATTCCGAATACTGTAGAGTGTCTTGTGCCGCTTTTGGCGGCTATTCCATTACAGTTGTTGGCTTATCATATAGCTGTAGTGAAAGGTTGTGATGTTGATCAACCGCGGAACCTTGCTAAGTCTGTAACTGTTGAATAATGTAAAAAATAGCCCCTTCGTCAATCGATGGGGTTTTTTATTTGTTATCTGTTCGTTGCTTACTTAATTTGTGACGCAATCAACGAATATACTAATCAATTAATGAATTTGAAATAAAATGTGTGGTATCGCAATGATTAGGCTTTTAAAGCCATTGAATTACTATCAAGAAAAATACGGAACATGGCAGTACGGTTTGCAAAAAATGTACTTGCTTATGGAAAAACAGCATAACAGGGGACAGGAAGGTGCTGGTATAGCTGCTGTAAAACTTGATATGCCATCGGGTGAAGAATATATCTGGCGTGAACGAATGGAAGGGAAAAACGCTATTCAGGATATTTTTGCAAATATCAATAACAAGCTGGCTAGTGTTTCGTCGGAAGTCTATAATAATGTAGAACGATCTAAAACGGAATTACCGTTTGCCGGAGAACTATATTTAGGTCATCTACGCTACAGTACAACGGGTAGGAGTGGTTTGTCGTATGTTCATCCTTTCTTACGCCGTCATAACTGGAAAAACAGAACCTTAGTGCTTGCTGGTAACTTCAATTTGACAAATGTCGATGAGTTATTCGAACAATTAACTTTAAAAGGACAACATCCACGTGATAAAGGTGATACTTTCCTAATGTTGGAATCGCTTGGTTTTCAACTGGATCAGGAAGTTCAAAAAGAGTACGATAAAATCAAACAGCGTTATTCAAATGATTTAGTTATTACAAAGAAGATTGAAGAAAATCTGGATATTGCCTCTTTTATACGTAAATCAGAAAAAACCTGGGATGGAGGTTATGTTATTTGCGGTATGTTAGGTCATGGTGATTCTTTTGTTTTCCGTGATCCGAAGGGTATTCGCCCGGCTTTTTATTATGCTGATGATGAAATAGTGGTAACTGCTTCAGAACGTCCTGTCATTCAAACAGCCATGAATGTAAAAGAGGAAGATATTAAAGAACTGAATCCAGGAGAAGCAATGATTATCAAGAAAAATGGTACCGTTAAATTCGAGACTATTCGTCCGGCTGCTGCTGAATTGGCTAAATGTTCATTTGAACGTATTTATTTTTCACGTGGAAGTGATGTTGATATATATCGTGAACGGAAGCAATTAGGAAGATCTTTAGCACAACCTATATTGAAAGCCATTGATAATGATGTTGAAAATACCGTATTCTCTTTTATACCCAATACAGCCGAAGTCGCTTTTTATGGTATGGAAGAAGGTATCAAAATGGCTACCAATAAACCTATCCGGGTTGAAAAGGTGCTGATTAAGGATATAAAATTGCGTACCTTTATTTCTGCCAATGACGAACGGAACGATCTCGCAACGCATGTATATGATGTAACTTACGGCTCTATTCGTCGTGGGAAAAAAGATAATTTAGTCGCTATTGATGATTCTATTGTACGGGGAACCACCTTGAAACAAAGTATCCTGAAAATACTGAACCGGTTAGAACCAAAGAAAATTGTTATTGTATCTTCGTCCCCTCAGGTTCGTTTTCCCGATTATTATGGTATTGATATGCCCCGTATGAATGAATTCTGTGCTTTCCGTGCTGCTATCGAATTGTTGAAGGAAACAGGCAGACAATCTATTATTGATGATGTTTACCGTAAATCAAAAGCACAGGAGAAATTGCCAAAAGAACAGGTTACTAATTATGTGACTGAAATATATGAGCCGTTTACTCAGGATGAAGTTTCTGTAAAAATTGCAGAAATGCTTACACCACCTGATGTGGTTTGTCCTGTTGAACTGGTGTATCAAACTATTGAAGGACTTCATAAAGCTTGTCCAAACCATTCTGGTGATTGGTATTTTTCAGGTAATTATCCTACACCGGGCGGAAATCACCTCGTCAATCAGGCTTATATTAATTATTATGAAGGAAGAGACCGCATTTAATTGTATATAAGATTCCAATGCTTGAAAGTGAAAACTATATTATAGGTGGTAAGATAGAGTGGGAGCAGATAAACGAAGGGATACAACGTCAGATTCTTGGATATAACGATCAGATTATGATGGTAAAGATGGAGTTTCTGACAGGTTCTGAAGTTCATTATCATTCTCATGTTCACAGTCAATGTTCGTATATTGCAAGCGGAATTTTTGAATTTGATATTGATGGTGAACAGAAGGTTGTAACGACCGGTAATGGCCTTTATATGGGATCGAATGTTTCGCACGGTGTCAAATGTCTGGAAGCAGGTGTTATAATTGATAGTTTTAGTCCGGTTCGTCTTGACTTTTTGAAATAAGATAATACGTTAATCTCTAAAATGCATTTTGTTATCCTTTTCATTGCTGTGTATACTAGCTTGATACGTTGATAATCAGAACAATAACCCCACCATAATACAACAAAGGCTCACCTAAAGTGAGCCTTTGTTGTATTATGGTGGGGTTAGTTTATTAAGTGCTTCTGCCATTCGTTCAACTATTGTTTCATCATCTTTGACCGAAAAAATCCAGTTGATAAAAGCTTTTTGCTCTTGTTCAGGCTTCTTCAGAAAGTTTTGATAAGCAACAGAGTCCTCCTGCAGGCATGTCATGAAGTCTTCATGGCAGATATGGGGTAGTCCTTCGGAATAAAGGATAATATGTACCCAATCTCCTTCATTCTTACCAATCGCATTGCGTATTTGAGCTTTAACCGGCAAAAACATGCTGCCATTACCCATCGACATGAGATGGTAATTCTTTATTTCATAACCGTCAATGGTACCCTGTACTTTTACCCAACCAAAATAGGCATGTTTATCCTTTGTTATTTCAGAAATAACAGCATAGGTCCAGCCTCCTTTGCCTGCTGATTTCCGGAGAAGATATTGTTGATCGACCAACGGATGTTCGGGAATAATGTCGGGTTCCATATGCTGATAAGAATAATACTTCCTGTAATATTGCTGTTCTCTTCTCTTCTTTCAGGTGGTGACTGTTAAGGGCTTATTCCCTGATTCTTTACCTGAAAAAGAAGCTATTTAAACGAAAGATAAAAAGAATCTGTAAATCACACAGTTTGGATGCTGAATTCTATTACTTCCCTGGTTTCTTTAGTTACCCGAAACCGGTCATCCAGCCGTTGGCCGACAATCCATACGATCTCATTGTTCGATTCCAGAATCCAACTATGTTCCTTTTCCAACAAACTCAGTTTATTATCAATAAAAAAATCACTGATTTTTTTACGTTGCTTCATGCCGAAGGGAAAAAAGGAATCGCCATCCTTCCAACGACGTAATATCAATGGAAATGTCAGCTTGGAAGCATCAACATGGACATGGTTCAATTCTTTTGATACTTTAAAATCCGCATTAACAACTTGTTTCGTAATTTTCATTTGAAACGGGACTTCAAGGACGGTATCATTTTCCGTAACCGGATACTCTTCCTTATCATTTTTCTCCTTTATACTAATGAGAAGGTATTTCCGGTCTTTAAGCAATCGATTCGTATCGGAGTAGAATATTTTGCCCGATTCACCATCAAGTTGTTCTGTTATTTGTTCAATAAGTGATGTGCTAAATCCAAATGGATGAAGGAGTTCAAACATGATAGTCGGGATATGCACTTGTTTCTTGATACAGGCAATGTCCATTTTTATCAGTTCCGTCTCATTCAGGACGATCTCCTGCTTCATTTGATCAATAGCCTGTTGGTACACTGCCGAGATGCCTTCGAATCGTCCCAGTGAGTCGTATAATGTCTGGCGGACGGAAGGGTTAATCTCGCTCAACAGCGGCAGCACTTCATTCCTGAATTTATTCCGTTGGTAGTCAATGGTAGCATTGGTGGAGTCTTCCACGTGATCCAAATCTTTGCTGACAAGATAGGACTCAATTTCCATGCGGGTAGAACAGAGTAGCGGACGTACTACTTTATGATTCCGGGGTTGAATGCCCGTAAGGCCTTTTAATCCGGTACCGCGGATTAAATTCATAAGCATGGTTTCAATGCTGTCGTCGGCATGATGAGCCACTGCTATGGCCTGAGCATCATGCTCATGTAGCAATTCATAGAACCAGGCATAACGCAGGTCGCGGGCTGCCATTTCTATCGATATCTTACGCTCTACGGCATACTTAATTGTATCAAAATCAATTTGGTAATACGGTAGCTTGAAATCATTGGCCAGACTGCGAACAAATAATTCATCCCTGTCGGATTCTTCCATTCTCAAATGGAAATTGCAATGTGCTACTAAACACTTATAACCCAATGACATTAAGACATGAAGCAGTACCACCGAATCGGCACCACCACTCACACCAACAATAACCCGGCCTTCATGAGTCAATAATTGGTGTTTTTGAATGTAAGTTTGAACTTTTTGTTGCATTTTATATTCGTTTTGAAGTATCTTTGTACTTATTAAACGTATCGACAAAGATATTGTTTTTATTCTATAACTTTTCCAACCATTTCATCTTTGAATACGTTAAATACATTTTAATTCTGGCTACATGCAATCATTCTTAGAATTAGTTCAAAATCGTCAAAGTGACAGGGCTTACCTCGATAAGCCTGTTGAACCTGAAAAGATCGAACGTATTTTGGAGTCAGCCCGGCTGGCCCCCTCGGCATGTAATTCCCAACCCTGGAAATTCATCGTCGTTACGGATCCTGAAAAGCGGATGCTGGTAGCCGATGCAACGGCTAACAAATTGCTTTCGATGAATCATTTCACAAAGCAAGCACCTGTACAGCTTGTCGTTATTGAAGAAAGCGGAAACCTTACTTCAAGTCTCGGAGGATGGGCAACCCATAAACATTATCCTCATATTGACTTAGGAATTGCAGCTGCCCATATCAGTCTGGCTGCTACCGACGAAGGACTGGGCTCGTGCATTGTAGGGTGGTGTGATGAGAAAAAAGTGCGTAAAGCACTCGACATTCCTAAAAACAAAAGGGTTATGCTTGTTGTCTTTTTGGGCTATTCAGCCCAACCGCTTCGGGAAAAGAAACGCAAGACAAAAGATGAAATTGTTTCGTATAACAGATATTAACCCCGGCCTCTTAAGGGGAATAAAAAAGATTCTACAGATAATTGATTGTTTAATCATGAACGAAATTGAAAATAAAGAAAATAATAATAACCTGAGCTCCCCTTCGGGAATGAATGACTCTTACCCGCAAACCATACAATACCTCTACGACCGACTTCCGGTGTTTCATCAGATTGGAAGTGCGGCGTATAAGCCCGGGCTTGATAATACCATCCGTCTTATGAATGCGTTGGGTAATCCTCAGCAACGATACCGCACCATTCATATTGCCGGTACAAACGGGAAAGGTTCCGTATCGCATCTGCTGGCTTCCGTATTGCAACGATCGGGCTATAGGGTGGGATTGTATACTTCCCCGCATTTGGTTGATTTCAGAGAACGTATACGCGTAAACGGACAAATGATTGAACAAAATTATGTCGTTGATTTTGTAGAACGACATAAGAACCTGTTTGATGATATTGAACCTTCTTTTTTCGAGGCAACAATGGCTATGGCATTCGATTATTTCAACTATTGTAATGTAGATATAGCCGTTATTGAAGTAGGACTGGGGGGTCGCCTGGACAGTACAAATATAATCCGGCCTGAATTGTCTGTTATAACGAACATTAGTTTCGACCATATGGGATTCCTGGGAGATACGCTGGCTAAAATCGCTTTCGAGAAAGCCGGGATTATCAAAAAGAATGTTCCTGTTGTGATTGGAGAATCACTTCCCGAGACACGCCCTGTCTTTGAAGCAAAAGCGATAGAAGAACACACCTCCGTATATTATGCCGAAAATCGTTTTGAAGTAAAATGTAAAACGTACGATCAGGGCAATATGATCGTTGAAACTTCGGATAACGACACTTATAAAATCGGATTATGCGGTCTGTACCAGTTGAAAAACATTGCTACTACACTGACTGCTATTGAGCAACTGAATAAATTGGATTTTAATATTCCAACAACTGCTGTCAAGGAAGGTTTTGAAAAGGTTACAGAGATAACCGGCTTTCAGGGAAGATGGCAAGTACTGCGGCAGTCTCCTGTTGTGGTGGTGGATACAGGTCATAATGTAGGCGGTTTTGAGTATATTACAGAGCAGCTCAAAGCACAAACGTATAAAACTCTGCGTATAGTTATCGGTATGGTAAATGATAAAGATATTTCTGCCGTACTGGCTTTATTGCCAACTGAGGCACGATATTACTTTACACAGGCCGATATTTCCAGAGCGCTTCCGGCAGAAGAATTGATGCACGTAAGTGAAAGCTTCGGTTTACATGGTGAAGCTTATCTGTCTGTATCACAGGCAGTAAACGCGGTATTAAAAGATGCGGAGAAGGATGACTTCGTTTTTATTGGCGGGAGTAACTTTGTTGTAGGGGAAGCCTTAGGCAACTTGCAAAATCGTTCATTATGGCAAAACGATATAAATTGAATGAACTAAAATAAAATATTTTTTACAATGAAATTTCTTAATTTGAATATCAAGTATGCAGGTCGGATCATTCTTACCTGGACCTTCTTTAATTTATTGCTTAACGTGGTTGGGCTATTGGTCACAAAACTCCTCAATAAAGCGGAATACAGTCCTTTGGTTAGTATTACAAAAGAATTTATTATACCGATTATCATTCAAACTGTTCTGTTCAGTGTTTGCTTAATCGCTGCCTATAAATGGCTGAAAAACAAAAGATTTATTCCGTATATCTTTGTGGCTTTTCAATTTTTGGTTTTTCACATTATCTTTTTTCTTAATTTAAAAGTCAACCACGGGATTCATTTCGTTTCTACTTTTAATAACCTTGGAGTAAGATATTTAAGCAATTGCGGAGAATATCTTGTTGATATATTATACCTCTATTTCCCGATAAACGGATCTTTTGAGAATGGATTGTTTATGCCGGACAACGCAGGTACATTTTATATCCATTGGATCTTGTTGAATATCGTGTATTATTTTGCATTAACATGGATTTCAGTCAAGGTAGCTAAGCTGATTTTTAAAGATAAAACCAAACCTGAAACGAATAACTTAGTGGAAGCCGAAGGCTGAAGTTAAGACCGGAGTTCTATCGTAAACCGGTAAATCATAGGATTATTCCGGTTTATGATCTCCTATAAAACAGGCTGCACTTCCTGATCGGGAAGTGCAGCCTGTTTTGTTCCGGTAAGACGGTATCTGTTAATAATTGGCTTATGCCTTTTTTACTTTATAGCTGGAAGTCGTTTTTCCTTTTACAATATTGGTCAATCTCGATTTCAGCAATTGACGACGGATAGGAGTCACCCGATCAGTAAACAGATGACCTTCCAAATGGTCGTATTCGTGTTGAACCACCCGGGCTTTGTATCCTTCGAATTCTTCCAAATGTTCATTGAAATCGGCATCCAGGTATTTAATCCTGATTTTTACGGCACGCTTAACTGCTTCATGGATTCCGGGAATGCTGAGGCAACCTTCTTCCGCTGAAACTTCCTCGGCGCTTCGTTCTATGATCTCAGGATTGATCATTGCCACTTTGAAAGCCCCTAATTCGGGATCTTCTTCTTTAAACGGCGCTAAGTCAATCACCAGTAAACGGATTGACAGACCAATCTGCGGTGCAGCCAGTCCGACTCCTTCGGCATGATACATAGTTTCGTACATGTTATTTATCAACTGGCTCAATCCGGGATAATCTGCTGTAATTTTTTCGGTATGTTTTCGTAAAACGGCATTGCCGTAAGTATAAATTGGTAATATCATCGTCAGTAATCAGTTGTCTGCAGGTAAGAAATCTCAACTCCAGTAATTAGTTTTATTGAATTAATGGTTATAAATTGACTCAAGATAGGATTGCAAAATAATAGTAGCGGAGATTTTATCAACCAATCCCTTGTTTTGCCTGTCCTTCTTCTTTAAGCCGCCTTCCAGCATGGCTTTATGTGCCAATACGGATGTAAAACGTTCATCTACATAAACAAGTTCAATCCCCGGGAAACGACGTTGTAAACCCACTACGAAAGGCCGTATATACTCCATGGATTCGGATTCCTCACCGTTCATTTGCTTTGGCAATCCGATCACGAATTTCTCAACAGGTTCTTTGTCTGTGTATTTTTGCAAATAATCCAATACTTCATGTACCAATACCGTATCCAGTCCGTTGGCAGTAATATGAAGCATGTCGGTAACAGCAAGTCCAACCCGCTTTTGTCCGTAATCAATGGCCAGTATTCTTCCCATATTTTTTTATTTGCGCGTGCAAAGGTACAACTTTTAGTCAAATTATTTTGACAACAGCGTTTAATGTCTTATTATTTTCCCGTAAATCCCTTTTTTTTACCTTGTAAAACAATTTAATACCCCTTTTAAATCCTAAAAAACAGGATCCGGTTATAGCCGGTTTAATTCCGGTAACCATTTCTTCAACTATCTGAAAATTTTTTAATCCGTACCGATCAAAATGAATCCTGCTTTTTTCTCAGTATTTGTATTTTAAATCCGTTTTTCAGTCTCATTAAAGCTAAATTTTTTCTCCGTCATTTGTCTTTGGTTCAAAGGGACTTCAAAGGGACTTCAGAGAGGGTTTAGAGAGGGTTTAGAGAGGGTTCGGATAGGTAGACCTCTCTGAACCCCCTTGATGGTCTCTCTGAAATCTCTCCGATCCCACATTATACCGAAAGCGGATAAGCCTGAAGTATCGGTTTACGAAAAAAAGACCTTCGCGATGAGTCTGACAGATACGTGTCCGACACACCATACTAATGACATCATGGAAACAAATTACAGGAGTGATCCCGTAAGCAGAGCGTCATTGTGTTTCGGTTGTTAACTTGAGAACAGGATGCGCTCGATATTGAATAGTATAAATATACATTCAATCTTTTTCTTCGGTTTGTAAAATTTATTTTTTACAGAATTATACAAATAAAAAGACCTGTAGCGCTTAGTGAGAAGAAACGCGACAATAATAATTATACGTATAATATACGAATTATTTTAGCTAAATTACAATTTGTAGTTATGTGTACGTATAAAAAAGGGAAACATCACAAAATTGTGCTATTAAACATAAAAATTGACAAATCTTTCTTCTTAAAAAAAGATGTTTAGTGAAAATGATGTGGTAACTTTGAGAGAATTTTTTTTAAAATTTTCAGGTTAATACATTTATAACTTTAAATTATTTATAGTCATTATGAAACAGTTCAAACGGGCTGGATTGTTGCTTTTTGCAGCATTAATCACATCAGCCAAAACATTTGCCAGCGAGGCAGACATTGCAATTCCAGACTTACATGTTGGAGAATTTCACATTTTCGGTCAGATCGTGAAAGCATGGGACTTCTTGTTCTACGGAGCATTGGTTATTTGCTTTACCCTGAGTATTAGTTTATTTTTCTTCCATTACATTAAGAAACTGAGAGCACACGATTCTATGCTGAAAGTTTCGGAAACCATTTATCAAACCTGCCGTACCTATTTATTGCAACAAGGTAAATTTCTGTTGATGCTTTTTGCATTTGTAGCAGTTATTATGTCTTATTACTTTTTGGTACTTCAGGGTAAATCGGTAGGAACCTTACTATATGTACTTTTTTATTCCATTTTAGGAATGGGCGGTTCCTATGCGGTAGCCTGGTATGGTATACGGATCAACACGTATGCTAATTCACGTACTGCCTTTGCCTCCCTTCGTGGAAAGCCATGGGACGTCGTTAATATCCCGTTACGTTCGGGAATGAGTGTCGGTTTATTTCTTATCTCATTAGAATTGGTCATGATGGTCATTATCCTGCTATTTGTACCCCGTGAGATAGTAGGCATTTGCTTTCTGGGTTTTGCCATTGGCGAATCATTGGGTGCCAGTGTATTGCGTATTGCCGGTGGTATCTTTACTAAAATAGCGGATATCGGTTCGGACTTAATGAAGGTGATATTCAAAGTAAAAGAAGACGATCCGCGTAATCCGGGAGTTATTGCCGACTGTACCGGAGATAATGCCGGCGACAGCGTCGGGCCGACTGCCGATGGTTTTGAGACCTATGGAGTAACGGGAGTTGCTTTAATTACATTTATCACACTGGCTGTGAAAGATCCGGATATACAGGCGAAACTGATTGTGTGGATTTTTGGTATGCGTTTCTTAATGGATTTATGTTCCGGTATTTCCTATTTTATCAATCAGGGCATTTCGAAACGAAAATATAAAGGAATGAAGATATTCGATTTCGAAGAACCATTGATGCGATTAATCTGGATCGGGGCTATCTTAAGCATTTCCACTTCCTTCTTTATGAGTCATTTATTGGTTGGCGATCTTAGTGACACCACCTTATGGTGGAAATTAGCCGGTATCATCAGTTGCGGTACGTTGGCAGCCGTGTTGATTCCTGAGTTCACCAAGCTATTTACCAGTTCGCATTCCGCTCACGTAAGCGAAATAGTAACAGCCTCACGCGAAGGAGGTCCATCTCTAAATATCCTTTCGGGTATTGTGTCGGGGAACTTCGGAGCATTCTGGACCGGCTTACTGATTGTAGGACTTATGACCATTGCTTATTTTATCAGCGTCTTCGGACATCTGGAATCAGTTCTCGGACCTCATGCAACGATATTTGCTTTCGGACTGGTGGCATTCGGCTTCCTGTGTATGGGGCCTATCACCATTGCCGTAGACAGTTATGGACCGGTAACGGATAACGCCCAGTCTATTTTCGAACTATCGCAAATTGAACAAATCCCGAATATCAAAGAAGAAATTGAAAAAGATTTTGGGTTTACACCTGATTTTGAAATAGGGAAACATTATCTGGAAGCAAATGATTCAGCCGGTAATACGTTTAAGGCAACGGCTAAACCGGTATTAATCGGAACTGCCGTGGTAGGAGCTACCACCATGATTTTCTCTATTATTCTTTTGCTCGAAAAGGTAGGCATGTTGAGCGTTTCGCTTACTTCGGCCCCCATTTTACTCGGGCTTATTACCGGTGGAGCTGTTATTTACTGGTTTAGCGGGGCTTCTATGCAAGCCGTTACAACCGGAGCCTATCGTGCCGTGGAGTATATTAAAAGGACATTCGACCTGAGTAAGAAAGAAGCCGATACACAGGACTCCATTGCCGTGGTAAAGATTTGTACCCAATACGCTCAAAAAGGAATGTGGAATATCTTCATTGCGTTGATTAGCTTCACGCTAGGATTTGCATTCTTCGACAGTAACTTCTTTGTGGCCTACCTGATCTCAATAGCCTGTTTCGGCTTATTCCAGGCTATTTACATGGCCAATGCGGGCGGTGCATGGGATAATGCCAAGAAAGTAGTGGAAGTGGATCTAAAGGAAAGAAACACCCCTCTACACGAGGCTGCCGTAATAGGTGACACGGTCGGTGATCCGTTTAAAGATACTTCATCGGTTTCTTTAAATCCGATTATCAAATTTTCCACCTTGTTCGGATTATTAGCCACGGAGATTGCCCTGAAAATGAAGATCGATGCTAGCCATGGTATCGGCACGGATTATAGCGGCTTTATTGGTGCCGGATTCCTGATTATTGCCCTGATATTCGTATGGCGCTCCTTCTACCGAATGAGAATTCCGCTTAACGAAAAGACAGCAGTCAAAGAGTCCTAGAAAAATCAACCTCTTAATAAACACCCTGTAAGTCTGCTTAAACGGGACTTGCAGGGTGTTTATATTTAAATAAAACTCCTGTTCATTGAAAGAATTTTATATCTTTGTATTCTTAAAAAATTAATAAAAGCGGATAATAATCAATTGATTTATAAAATCATATATATTATGCCGAACCGGCTTGCAGGCTGAATTAGGGCTTTTTTTTAGTCAGTTGTTCATACTCTATTCTTCTTTCCGAATATGTCATGTGTAAGCGTGTTGAATTAAGGTAAATTTAAAACAAGAATAATATGCGATGTTCTATTTCGCACCTATGAATTTTAAACAACATAAAAGAAATGATATGAAGAAGTATTACATCTTAATTACGTTATGTGTTATTATGACTTTAAACCTGAAGTCACAAAATCAAACACCTTATCTTATTTCTAAATTACAACCAATTAAAGGGGCATCAGGGGAGACCGTTAAACTCTTTACCACCCTCAATACTGGAGTTGACACAATAAGAATCTCATTTATGATTGACTTACAAGCAACAAAACATAAATATTGTATTACAGCCAATATACAAAATGAAGTATATAATTATTACATCAATTTATCTCAAAAAGCAGACATTGCAGACTTTGTAAAAAATGAAATTGAAATCACATTTAAAAATTCGACTAAAAAAATATCGTTAGAGGTTTTATATTCTTCAACGTTAAACGAAATTCGATACATTTGGATTAACAATAATCAAAAAAGTCAGAGTCTATCAATTGTTTCTATTGACAAACCTCTTGTAATAAATAAACCATTTCCTGATTTGACATTTACCCAGTTGGACGGCAAAACTATTACAACAAAAGACTTAGCTGGTAAGTGTTTTATTATCAATACATGGTTTGTGGAATGCCCTCCCTGTCGCAAAGAAATTCCGTATTTAAATAAGTTAGTCGAGAAATACAAAAACAATAAAGAAATAATCTTTATTGCTATTGCTTCTGATAGAAAGGAAGGATTAGAGAATTATTTGACTCAAAACAAGTTCAATTATATACAAACATTGTCAAATTCAGAGTTTGACAAGATATTTGGAATTGAATTTCCAACCAACATTGTTGTGAACCCGAAAGGAATTATAAAATATTATTCTGAAGGTGAAAATGATAAGATAGACCTTGAGATTGAAAAAGCAATTGAAAAAATCGCAAAAGAGAATTAATACTGTATATTACTCGACTATAGATCATTGGCTTCGTGACATGCAATTGGCATGTTTTACTTTTGGATTCACATTGTCGATGAATGCAATTCTAGTATAAATCAAATGCGTATTATCAATAGACACTTTTAATGGTTTATAACCAGTCCACCATAGGGTTATATATCATGATCCCAAAAGCATGAATATAGGCTATCTGAAGGTAACTCCTTTTAATTTCAATTCATAAAGAGCTTAATGCGCAATACTGCTTTGCTGTGCATTAGAAATAATTTCAATATCTTTGCATTAGTAAGAATAGTTATACGATGAATAGAAGTGAAGTACTACCGCACATATTGGAATGTGTTAGGTAATATTAAAAAAAAGAAAAACATTGCATATGAATGATATTGAAAATTGAATCAAAACGAATGAAAAACAAAATTATAATAGTAATTTTGATTATGGTTTTCAATCAAGCTTGTGTTGAGAAACCCAGACGAATTGCGTCTGACTCTATTGATATTCGAAAAGAATTGGGATTTGCAGAGATAAGTATTCCGAAAAAGTCGCAACTGAAGAAATCATATTTTAATGAAAATTATTTTTGTTATGGACACTTAGATTTGTTTGAAAACTCAACATTTTGGGAGGCTTCAACTTGTGAAGGACATTTGTATTTCTCGATTGGGAATTGGAAAGTAAAACATGATTCTATTATATTAAACTACACTCCATTAAACAAATTGAATCTGATTATCGATTATTCAATAAAAGGAGATACAAGTAAATTTTTTGTTCTCAAAATAACAAATCAAGACCATGAACCGATAAAAGGTTTTCTAATAAAGGGTTTTAAGAAAGGAGTCCCAACAGAGTCTGCATTAAAATTTGGTTCATTAGATACAGACGAACAAGGAGAAGTGAAAATAAGAAAAGCTGATTTTGACAGCGTTATGATTTATGCTTTCAAATGTATAACTGATAAAGTCTTTACATTGAAGAACGAACTACTACCTGACACAATGAAACTTACATTGTTTTATAATGGCCAAAACTTCTTTAGATTTCCTACATATGAATTTAAAAGAAACGATTCTGTCTTTATCATAAAAAATAAACAACTTATTGCAAATGGATATGTGTTGAAAGAAGTGAAAACTAAAATAGACAAAACAACAAAAAGACAATAAACGACCGCTGTACACATTACGTTCATTGGTTGACTGAAGTGTATTTCTACAGTCTTTACTTGAGATTCATGTTGTTGCTGTGTGCAATTCTATTGTAAATCAAATGCGTATTATCAATAGACACTTTTAATGGTTTATAACCAGTCCACCATAGGGTTATATATCATGATCCCAAAAGCATGAATATAGGTTATCTGAAGGTAACTCCTTTTAATTTCAATTCATAAAGAGTTCTATGTACAATAAATGCTACCTTGCTGCGCAATAGAAATAGTTTTAATATCTTTTTTTATTAAAAGCGCTTATAAAGCAAATATATGCTAAGTTCTATTTCTTGTGCATAAATGTTAGCACCAATTATAAAACAAAGAAATCAGACGTTCAATTTATCAACATGAATCAGAAAAAACGATTTTAAGAACAAAATAAAATCAACAAAATCAACAAAATGACAAGAATGTCATAAAAATGTCGCAAACAAACCGTTATCAATAAGATTGTTCCATATGTAATTTTGCGAAGAAATTTAAAAATAAATTATTTATGAACGAAATTGGAGCAAAAATCAAAAATCAAAGAAAGAAAAAAGGACTTTCTCAAGAAGAATTAGCTGAATCAGCAAGTGTTAACCTAAGAACAATTCAACGAATTGAGAACAATAAAAATGAACCTCGTGGTAACACATTGAATCAGATTTGTAAGGTCCTTGAGATAAATGCAGAGGAAATCTTAGATTACGGAAAACAACCAGATAATAGTTATCTGGTTTTCTTTCACCTTTCTGTATTATCATATTTGGTATTTCCTCTTGGAAATATAATTCTACCTATGATTCTGTGGCAAACTAAGAAAGATAAGGTAATTGGACTTAAAGACGCTGGAGCAAATCTTTTGAATTATCAGATTGTTTGGACAGTTTTTTTGACACTATCAATTATAAACATGATGTTTGCAATTCTGAATATTCCACATATATTTTCGTATCATACTGTCATTTTAGTATTTATCGGATTAAATGTACTAAACATAATTTTTCCAATATATTTTGCTTGTAAATCAAAGAAAGGAGATACAGAAAAGAAATATCCGATAATATTAAAACTAATCAAATAATAGTAACAATTCACACCGTTGTTTATTGGCTCGCTGAATTTCAACAGGCAGGTTTTACTCCTGCGTTCACTTAGAGTCACTATGTTTATTTTTTTATACAATCAATATAAATTGCTAATATCACGCAAGGACTAAGATATTAATATAGTGTTGATGCGTTGAAAATTTGTTATGAAATAAAAACACAGACATACACTAAATTGATTTGTAAATATTTAAATAATACTTATTCTTTATTTTTATGCCTTTAAAATGTAACGATATACATACGGAAGATTTTTGATTGCGAAGAGTAAAAAATAGTAAGTTTGATTTAGGGATACTTGTACCAGATGATAATTTAGAAGGTAAATCTGTACTTTATGGAGGTTTAAATATTAAATATAATATGGTAATCTGTGGCTGGATTTACTTATTCATTAAAAAAAAGCTGAGATTCCAAATGGGAGAGATATAACCTTATTTGATTTAGTCAGTTTAAACAAAAAAACCGTTTAAACTACATAGTTGTAAATCTTTATAATAACCGCTCCTGAATAGCTTTTTTAAAATAGAATAAAATTCAATATACTAAATAGAAAAAAGCATGAAACCTTTTTTTAGCCTCTGTTTTCAATACTCAATTAGTTGTCTTATTGAGTAAACATGGAGAAAAAGTGATTGATTTAATGTCAATAAAATAGTATCTTTGTGATAGATTTGAAACAGATCAGGTGTACATGAGGTGCGCCAATAAATTTTATAAGTATATATATAATTAATAATTAAATCATTATAATATGTTGAACTGGTTTGAGTGCAAGATTAAGTATGAAAAAACGGCCGAAGAAGGCAAAATAGTAAAAGTGAGTGAAGCTTATCTGGTAGATGCCTTGTCCTTTACCGAAGCTGAAGCACGCATTAATGAAGAAATGAAACCTTTTATCAGTGGTGAATTCATTGTTTCCAACATTCGCAGGGCAAAGATCAATGAACTTTTCACAAACGAGAACGGTGATAAATGGTATCGGTGTAAAGTATACTTTATCTCCCTGGACGAGGAAAAAGGAATTGAGAAACGAATTGCCACCACTATGATGGTTCAGGCCAATGATGTTAAAGAAGCCTGGGACGGCTTACATGAAGGAATGAAAGGCTCCATGGCCGATTACCAGGTAGCTGCCATTACCGAAACAACCATTATGGATGTATTTCCATTTGCAGCACCTAATTCATAATAAAATATTGATAATTACCTTTTCCAACGTCCGAAACGTTGGAAAAGGGTTTACCCAAAGAAAATGTCTATTCAACAAAACATACAGGAAATCAGAAAACACATTCCATCGCATGTACATTTGGTATGTGTATCGAAATTTAATCCAAACGAATCAATTATAGAAGCCTATGAAGCCGGTGAAAGAGTTTTTGGCGAAAGTAAAGTCCAGGAGTTATATGGCAAATATGAAACCCTCCCAAAAGATATTGCTTGGCATTTCATTGGGCATCTTCAAACTAATAAAATTAAGTCTATTGTTCCTTTTGTTTCATTGATTCACGGTGTCGATTCTTACAAGCTATTGGTTGAGATTGACAAACAGGCAGCCAAAGTTGGAAAATCAGTAAATTGTCTGCTCCAGATTCATATTGCAAAGGAAGAAACCAAATTTGGTTTCTCTGCTGAAGAGCTACTGGATACATTGGAAGCAGGAGAGTGGAGAAACCTGAAAAATATCACTGTTTGCGGATTAATGGGAATGGCAACATTTACGGATAATCGCGAACAGGTCCGCCATGAATTCAGGGGATTAAAAGCGTTGTTCGATCAGGTAAAAGAACTATACTTTCAGGCAGATCCTTCATTCTGTGAGTTGTCCATGGGGATGTCCGACGATTATCAACTGGCCATTGAAGAAGGAAGCAATATGGTTCGTATCGGCAGTTCTATTTTTGGACACAGGCAATATTAAGCTGAACAACAATAAACGATTGTCCGATTTTACATTCTATTCCATAACAGGAATCAAAGTCTTTGCAACCAATCGCGTTTATACTGCTCTGTACGATCTCAACAGGAGATGATTTACTCATTAAATGAATCTGCCGTTGCTAAAATACCTGTATTTATATTTCAATCCAACATATTAAATATCAACTATAAACATGGCTCAAATCCTTTTCATTATAATTCTTATCATTCTGGTGGCAGACTTTGCATTGGAACGTTACCTGGCATTTTTAAATATCAAAGAATCGGGAAAAGAACTTCCGTCTATCTTACGGGATATTTATAATGCTGAAAAATATGCCAAGCAACAGGACTATTTCAGAACCAACTCCCGGTTTGGAATGTTGACCAGCAGCTTCAGCTTTGTGATTATTCTGGTCATGTTTGCATTCGGCGGCTTTGCCTTTGTGGATAACTTGGTACAACAATACGTACAAAATCCAATCTGGACACCTATCGTATTCTTTGGTATTTTATTTTTTGCCAACGATATACTGAATATCCCGTTCGAAATCTATGATACCTTTGTTATTGAACAAAAATTCGGATTCAATAAGGTTACTCCAAAACTTTATATCCTCGATAAGCTGAAAGGCTGGGCTATGACTATTGTGTTGGGAGGAGGCATTTTATTTGTAGTTATATGGATTTATACATTAACACCCACCTATTTCTGGTTACTTGCATGGGCAGTGGTAACGGCATTCAGTCTGTTTATGACCATGTTTTATTCGCAAATCATTGTTCCTCTGTTCAACAAGCAAACTCCGTTAGGAGAAGGTGAACTCCGCACCGAAATTGAGAAATTTGCCGTAAAAACAGGCTTTCGTCTGGATAATATCTTTGTAATCGATGGTTCGAAACGTTCTACCAAGGCAAATGCTTATTTTAGCGGTTTGGGCAGTAAAAAACGCATTGTATTGTACGATACATTGATGGATAAAATGACAATACAAGAGATTGTAGCTGTATTGGCTCACGAAGTGGGACATTATAAACACAAACACACGCTGATTAATTTCATGATTTCCCTTCCTTATACCTTGTTATTATTCTTTGCATTTGGATTTATCCTGCAAAGTGATGCATTTGCACAGGCATTGGGTGGAGACGTTGCTTCCTTTCATCTAAACGCATTAGCATTTAGTATTTTGTATTCTCCTATTTCACTGGTTTTAGATACAGCCATGAATGTTCTTTCCCGCAAGTTCGAATATCAGGCCGATGCTTTTGCAGCTTCATATGGATATGCGTCTCAACTGGAATCAGGATTAAAGAAACTGTCAGCCACTTCCCTGAGTAATTTAATGCCGCATCCGTTGTACGTGTTCTTTCATTACTCACATCCTACATTATTTCAGCGCATAAGTAAACTTGCCAGGGTAAATGATAACTAATTAAATTGTAAACCAAGAATATGCTCCTCGGAATAATGGGTGCCATGCCCGAAGAAATGGACAAAATAATTGCTGCTATCAATACGAAGGAAGTTATAGAAAGCGGTAGCCGCATTTATTATCGCGGAGAATTATACGGTCAGGATGTAGTGGCTGTCTTTTCACGTTGGGGAAAAGTAGCAGCAGCCACAACAGCAACGAATATGATTCTGAAATTTAAGGTCAATCGGATTATTTTTACAGGAGTAGCAGGTGGAATTTCACCTGAACTGAATGTAGGGGATATTGTAATAGGTCGCCGGTTGTTTCAACATGATATGGATGCCCGCCCTTTAATGCAACGCTTTGAAATACCTCTTACAGGCAAGACAGCTTTCGAAACGTCCGGACAAGATGTGGATACCATGACGCAGGCAGCACAGAATTTTCTGAAAAACAATGCCGAATTTCTTCAACTGCTATCCGAACAAGATATTATTAATCCCAAGATACTTACAGGCGATATTGCCAGCGGTGATTTGTTCATTTCGAGTACTAGAATGAAGAATGCACTGATAAAGAATATTCCTTCCGTACTTTGTGCCGAAATGGAAGGTGCTGCCGTTGCTCAGGTATGTGACGATTACGGCATTCCATTGACTGTTGTTCGTGTCATTTCGGATACAGCGGATGAAAAGGCCCATATTACGGCTATTGGCTTTGTAAATCAACATGCGGGTGATTATTCGCTTTCTGTTTTGAAAGAATATATCCACTTGATTCATATGTAGGAGTGAAGCAGGAGAGTAAACAAAATAAAAAGTTCCGTGTCTGCAACAGTAGCAGACACGGAACTTTTTGTTTTTATCCGGTAGTATTAAAATTATCTTCTGTAGATATTTCTGCGCATATTGAATTCCTTCTTCGAATCACTCAGTATCCAATAGATTACGGCACTGATTAAAGCGGCAAAGAAGCACCATACTGAAGTGAGGTATTGTGTAAAGAATATTATGGTGACCAGACAGGATAAAGACATTAAAATTCCCAACAGATGCGTTCGTTTAATACTCGAAATAAAAAGAGGAGTGATGGAAGCAAACAAATAACAAATAAACGCTATAAAAGTCGGAATTTTAGGAGCTTGTTCCTGGTAATGAATATGATATCCACTGATCTGGGGTGTTACATGAAAGGATAGCAAACAATAAATATAATACAATGACACTGAAAGACCAATACTCAGTAGAATTCGCAATGCCTTCTTCTTCTTTTTATTTGTTTCCATGTGCAATACAGCCAAAGGAATCATCATAGGCCAAAACACCTGTGCCATGATTAAAAAAATACATACGACCAGGTTTTGGAATCGTGCATATTCCGGATGTTGTAGTATTAACCACAGACATCCTTCTACGAACTGTTGGAATCCAAAGAATAAAGGAATACTGGCAAATACAATCTGTGAAGGTTTATGAACTTTTATAATTGTTGCAACACCAATCGTAGAGATAACGACTCCTCCTATAAAACTTGCTCCGGCTGAAAAACACATAGACAGTATGATTTAAATAAATGTTAATTACCTGATTTTTACAAAGGAACACTTATTAATCGGATAAAACTATTTATTGCGTTTTTATTATTGAAAATATGGAAATTACCGGAAGTACTGCTTTGTTCATTGTTGATAAACGGGCAGGAGTGAAGCTGAAAAGTCAACACAAACTTCCCTGAATTATTTGTCATTATGAAACCTGCTAAATCCATTATTCATTGGGAGTAACGGGCTATCCGGCCTGTAATTTCACTTAATGCGTAATTATCTGTATATTTTAGAGGGTATTACTAACTTTCCTGCTATCTTTGTTCGTAATATTTTAAACGAATATACTGACTTATGGAAGCAATGCCGAAAATAAACAAAGTAAAGATCCGCCCCTTACAGATAGAGGACTACGCACAATTAGCTCAGACGTTCTCACGCACCTACACCGATGGAAGTGATGTGTTTTGGACTCATGAACAAATAGAAAAATTAATTCGCATATTTCCTGAAGGACAGGTTGTAACCGTGGTGGATAATAAAATCGTAGGATGTGCGCTTTCCATCATTGTGGATTACGATAAAGTGAAAAATGACCACACATATGCTTCTGTAACCGGACAGGAAACCTTTAATACGCATAACCCCAAGGGTAATATCCTATATGGTATAGAGGTCTTTGTACATCCTGAATTCCGCGGACTACGACTGGCACGAAGAATGTACGATTACCGGAAGGAAATCTGCGAGACATTAAATCTCAAGGCAATCATGTTCGGTGGCCGGTTACCGAATTATCATAAATATGCCGAGGATCTTCGTCCTAAAGAATATATCCAGAAAGTACGCAAGAAAGAGATTTATGATCCGGTACTTACCTTTCAGTTTTCCAATGATTTTCATGTGCGCAAAGTGATGACCAATTACCTGCCTAATGATGAAGAATCACGGCATTTCGCCTGTTTGTTGCAATGGGATAATATTTACTACCAACCGCCTACACAAGAGTTTCTTTCTCAAAAGACAACGGTCAGGGTAGGACTGGTACAATGGCAGATGCGTACATATAACACCATTGATGATGTGTTTGAACAAATAGAGTTCTTCGTGGATGCGGTATCCGATTATAAAAGTGATTTCGTACTTTTTCCGGAGTATTTTAATGCTCCGCTTATGGCTAAATTCAACCACCTGGGTGAATCGCAGGCCATTCGTAAGTTGGCCCAATATACCAACGAAATGCGCAAACGCTTCATAAGCCTGGCAATAAGCTATAACATAAATATTATCACGGGAAGTATGCCTCAGCTTCGCGGGGACGATCTTTATAACGTGGGGTTCCTATGCCGGAGGGATGGAACCTATGACACCTATGAAAAAATACATGTTACACCCGATGAGATTAAAAGCTGGGGACTTTCGGGCGGCAAAATCATTAAAACATTTGATACCGATTGTGCTAAGATAGGAATTCTTATTTGTTATGATGTCGAATATCCCGAACTTACCCGTATCATGGCCGATCAGGGAATGCAGATTCTATTTGTGCCTTTTCTTACAGATACGCAAAACGGATATTCCCGCGTGCGGATATGTGCGCAGGCACGTGCTATCGAGAACGAATGTTTTGTGGTCATTGCAGGTAGTGTGGGTAATCTTCCACGGGTGCACAACATGGACATACAATATGCCCAATCGGGTGTATTCTCACCCTGTGACTTTGCTTTTCCGACCGATGGTAAGTGTGCGGAAGCAACCCCTAATACTGAAATGATACTCGTATCGGATGTAAACCTTGATTTATTGACGGAGTTGCATACATACGGTAGTGTACGAAACCTGAAAGACCGCAGAAACGATCTTTATGAGCTGAAGTTAAAAAAATAACCCGTATTCGACAACTTTTTGCGCTGTATCTTGTTGATTAATAAAAACTATCAAAGTATTCTTTGCCGGAATTAATATTCAGAATTAAACAGCTAAAATAAAAAGAAAGGGAATTAAAATGAGCTATTTGTATGTAGTAATTTTTGTGGTCCTCGTGTTTCTTATCGGCATTAAAATTGTACGACCTACCGAACGGGGCTTAATTGAAAGGTTGGGAAAGTATATTAAATTTGCAAATCCGGGTTTTCATTGGATTATTCCGGTAATCGACAAAATGTATATTGTGAATATCACCGAACAAATGGTGAATGCCGATCCTCAGGAAATCATTACCAATGATAACCTGAATGCCAGTGTCGATGCTCAGGTTTACTTTAGAGTAAAGAGTGAGGAAGAAAGCGTTAAAGGCGCTATCTACAATGTCAATAACTACAAGTATCAGATTGTAAACCTGGCACGTACTACCCTTCGTAATATTATCGGTACGCTTACGCTTAAATCGGCCAATAGCGAACGGGGTAAGATCAATGCAGAACTTTATAATACCCTGCATATTGAAACCAAAAGCTGGGGCATTGAAATTGTACGTACCGAATTAAAAGAAATTGATCCTCCAAGGGATGTGCAGGAAACCATGAATAAGGTAGTAAAAGCCGAGAATGAAAAGATTGCGGCTATTGATTCTGCCACAGCTGCCGAAACGGTGGCTGATGGTATTAAGCGCGCTAAGATTAAAGAAGCTGAAGGATATAAGCAATCCAAGATCTTGCATGCCGAAGGTGAAGCCGAAGCTATTCGTCTGGTAAATGAAGCTGCCGATAAGTATTTTATCGGGAATGCCCAGTTATTACGCAAGCTGGAAGCTGTTGAGACATCACTATCGACGAATGCCAAAATAGTTATCCCTACCGGAACCGAGCTGGTCAATATCATTGGTGAAATGGCCGGCGGAATACTTCCTCTGGAACGTAAGCAAAAATAGAAATAACAACAAAAGAGATTTGACAACTTTTCGTACTATATGTAGAAAAGTTGTCAAATATTTTTTGTTCTGTTATCTTTCAAAACGGACAGATACTTTCTGAGTTTTTTTATAGTACTACCTCTGAAGATAGATGGTTTTTCAGGCAACGTTCGTTCATACAAACTCCGTTTTCACTTTCTAAAATCATCCGCTATTCAGGCATATTCAGATTTAGCATACTTAAAATGCATCTGTTCTTCTCCTGTTTATTTTTTATTCAATTCGTCCAGTTTGTTTTTAAATTTAGTTTGTAAATCAGGCATATATTTAGTCATCACAGTTGCCATCACATCCTTTTGTATAGTAGGAGTTTGTTCAATTAATTTCTTACCTTCGGGCGTATTGTAGAAATTGATATATTTCTCTATTTCCTGTTCCGTAAAGCATTTATCATAAACAGTAACCATATCATCGTCTATTAATTTTTTACCAAAAGCTTTTGTCTCTTTCATTACAAAAGCAATATAGACTCTTTGAATACTGTCACTCTTCGAATTTTGCAATTGCTGATTCTGTCCCGTAAACATGCTGGACATATTATCAACCATGGAATTCATCATCTTATCAGTATTCATAAGTGCAAAGAGTTGGACAATCTTATCCTTTTTAGTTTGTGCCGAAACGTTAAACGACAGGAATACAAGGAGTGACGTGAACAGAATTACTTTTTTCATAATGATTTTTTTAGTAGTTTTTTTAAGAATTATATTGTTTAAAATTTGAATCCTCAAAACTACTCATTTCCTTCCATATTTACAATTAAAACCATTAACTTTTTTAATTTCAAAGGAAGTATCAGAATAAAAATAAAACGCCATTAATTTCTTTAATGGCGTTTGAATAGAACTGATCGGACAACTTTTCCGATTGATACATATACCTGCCGGATTCGGGAAGGTTATATCAACTGCTGGTTAATACGATATTTCCACCCGGCTCTTATAGGTGGCTTCGTCTTCCAGGTGATGAATGATATAATGTGCCAGGTCGGATCGGTTTAATGAAGATGAGCCGGGTAAATACGCGTTGATACTGGTACGGTACTTTCCCGTTTTATCGCCGTTTCGTAGTCTGGGTGGACATACCACGGTCCAGTCCAGTCCTGAACCTTGCAAGATAGTCTCCATCTTCAGCATATCTTCAAAACTGTATTTAAAGAGGCGACGGATAATGTGTTTAATGATAAACTTCGTTATGAATGAAGCGTTGGGTGGGACTACTGTCGCACTGGCCGAAAGACAAATAATACGTGTTATATCAACCTTTTTCATGGCTTGTATGATCCGGGTCACCCCTTCGGAATAGATGGTGGTAGGGGCTTGTTTGTGTATTCCCAGACAGGAAATAACAATATCTTTACCGAAAAATACATTTTCATAGGCAAGAGGTTCAAACACATCTCCCCGGATAATTCTCAACTGTTCATGACGGATCGGGAACAGATCCGGGTTACGGAGTATAACCGTTACCTGATGTCCTGCTTCCAATGCCTGCTCCACGACTTCCAGGCCCGTTCCGCCTGAAGCACCAAATACAATAATATTCTTCATGTGATTTTTTAGTTTTATGTAAGGAATTGTTTTATTGTGTTCTGTCCCGGCTCTATGTCCTGATTATCTTGTCTTTATTCTTTTATCTTGCTCCTGTTATCTGTTCAGCTTAATCTGAAACTCTCTTTCCGAAAATTCATCGAAGCTCTGCTCATCGATCGTGCATTTTTCATCCGGCAAAATTAACTGGCTGTTTTCCACAAAATCCAACTTAAAATCACTGGGGAAATTTGTCAGTACAAATTCTTTTCTGTTATTTTTCCAGTCGACCAGTAAGCTGCCTGGAAGTTGCGTCAGTTCATACGGGAAATAGTAATAATAATCAACCCGATGGCTGCCGAATATCTTTTTAATCAAATTATCCGTTACCGGTATTTCCATACATCCTATTAATCTCAGGTCGATCGATCCCTGTACCGAGTCGGACTTAAAATAGACCCGGGTAATAGGATATTCCGTTGAATCCCGGTTTAGGGACGAAATATACAGAATACCGTATCCGTTTAGTTTTTTATATTCATTGATGTCACCGGCAAAAGCATAATCATATTGCACAAAACGTGGTACAGGTCCGTATGTCTCAAAGCGTGATGCGTCTTCCCTGATCCGTTGTGTCATCCTGTCAGTAGAAGACGTCGTGTCCTGTGCACAGGTGTTTTGAGTCGAATGGTTCATATCCTGACAATGGACATAACCGATAAAAATCAAAACAGTAAATGACAAACTAAACAATCTTTTCATATCATCTTGTATTATTTTCTTCTCTCTCAAAAATCGTATATACTATTGCAACCCTGCTGCAATTACGATTTTACAATTCCTCCTGCCAATACGTAATGCGTATATTTTGTTGATAAACCCCGAAAAATGCCCGGGTCTATAGCTTTCTGGCCTTTCCGGTGACCGATTCTACCGTTAGTTTAATAACGCACACCCTATCAAATAGTTTATCGATATATTCTTTTCCTTCCCGAATATAGTCACCCGAATACTTTTCAATAAATTGCTTCAGGGCTTCCCGTTTTTCCGTGCCTTCCGTTTCCAGTGTACTTCCCGAAACGATTACGCTTTCGTACAACGTTCCGAATTTTGAAGGTAATACCGTTGTGGCACCCACTACGCAAAACGAAACCCGGTTGTTCTTACTCAGATATTCCAGCTTCGAACCTTCTTTGGCACAATGAAAATAAATATTATCCTGATAGAGGGCATAGTTTATTGGAACCCCATACGCTTCATTCGCCGGTGTGCACATCGACAGTACCCCGTATTCTCCTTGCTGTAATACCTCTACAGCTTCTTCCCGGCTTATCTCCCGGTCTTGTCGTCTCATATCTTTAAAGCTTTAACCGGTTATTCCTGATTCGTACGTTGTTTATTCAATGATAATCTGATTTTCAAACAAGGATTTAAAAATGGCAAACGACAGATCATGAATATCTTCACAAGTATCCAGCAATATATTATAAAATATCTTTCCTTTAAATCGGTTCCGGACGGCTGTTGACGTGAAATAGTTGACTTTACCTGCTTCCACACTTGGTACAGCTACCGGATTTTCCAATAGCAGGCCCGGATATTCCGGCATAGTCCGTTCGATACCAATCGAATATAAATGTCCACCGCCCGTTGCCTGATAAATTCCCTTTTCCCTTATTTCGTAAGCAATCAGGTCCTTATACTTATCCGAAAACCGGATCTTTGTCTTATTCTTGTATCCTTGCGATGATTTATTGATATAATCCTCCAGTTTATCCGAATCGTTGACCACCTTCATCAGTATTGCAATCGTATAACTTATTTCTTTCCCTTTTTTGTCTTTTAGGACAGGAGGCTCAATCACAAATCCCGAAGTATGTTTGGCGTAATTGTATACCGTCACATTCCATGTCGAATCTATGAATATCTTAATTCCCAACGGACGACACACGAAGCCTACTTTATCTCCTTTTTCCGCACTCCAGATTTCCTCTTTCTTATAACTGTTATCCCGGTTTATATCCGTCAGTTGTTTAAAGATGCTTTCTCCCACCTGGTTTTCAGCCTTTCCCGCCATTCCCCGTATGGATTTCACTTTATCCATTCCATATACGGCATGCGAAGGCATATGAGCAAAAGCGGCAGCCATAGTATATTCCTCCCAGAAGTCCACCTGTTTATCCGCCGGTTTCAATTGTTCCGCTTTCAGGAACAGCTCAATAGCTTTAGCCGAAACATTACTTTGTGCATAGTGGTTTGCCAGAAACCAGTATCCCCTGTAATCATCCGGAGCAGCCTTTATAGCCTCCGAATAATAATTCAGCGCCGAATCATTATAGTTATTCAGATCCAGGTTATACAAATAATGTGCAATGTCTCCCTTTAACAACAATAATTCCGTATTCGTACCCGGTATAGACCCAAAGGTACTATAAATTTCCTTTAATTTCGTAATAACTTCCTCTTTACTTATATCCTGTTTCCACTCCTGTGACCAGTGGTCATAAAGCGTCTGGTTATCCTTCAAATATGTAAAACAGGAAAGATACTTTTCACTGTTCTCAATTTTCTTCGGGTCGATAGAATTAATATTACCAAATGCAGCATAGACATTCAATAGCAATAATAAAAAACTAATTACGGTCGTTTTATTCATATGGACTGTTTATATTGTTGAATATTTGATGACTTCTTTTTGTTAATATACAATACATAGTTGATTGATCAGGAATAAATACCGTTGTTTAACCCACCACGTAAGACAATGCCCGATTATTGTTTGCATAATTATATTTTGAAGATTTGCAAAATATGTCTGATATTAAAAATTTTCTATTTAATGAATATAAGATATTTGCCAACTAATAGTTATTTTATTTGATGAATAGGAACAATATGACTATTAGTATTAATATTTTTCTTCGATAAATTATATTGATCAATAACTTTAAGTATCATCGAGTTATAATCACTCTCACCAATTCCTATTCTTAACATAAATTTTAAATCAAATTTCATCTTCTTCATAAAATCTTTTTCATCATTTATGTATTGAATACATTTTAAGTATTTTTCTAAAGCCATTTCTTTATTACCTTCAATGAAATGTAAGTGACCAAAATTTCCATAATTAACACCTAAAAAATTACTTTTAATTTTTAAAGCCTTTTCAAATAATTTTGTTGCTCTTGTAAAATCTATTTTTGATAAAACTAATGTGCGACCTAAAGAAATAAGGACTGAGGCATCTTTGTCATCTAACTCTATAGACTTTTCTAAAGCAGATAATGATAGTTCCCAATAAAATAAATCACAATAAATTACGCCCATTATGCGCCAAAAATGTGCGTTATTTTGCGTTATTTCTAAAGCTTTCTTTATCAATCTCAAAGCATCATTATTGTTATTAATTTGATTATAAACTATTGCAAGGTTACTCATATCTTCTTCATCTGATATTTTTTCTTCAGCTTTTTTACAATATCTTTCTGAATTAATAAAATCCTCTTGTTCACTATAATTTTCGGATTTCAATATTAATAACTCGAAACCCAAGTTCTTTTCTGTTTTTTCTATTTTTTCGCAATATTTATTTGACTCGTCATATTTTCCTAATTTATTATAACATCTAGCTATTCTGAGATATATTTCCGTATCTTTTTCATTGTTAATTTCTTTTTCAAACTCAATAAAAATAGTAAGTGCTTTGTTATATTCTTTTTTATTCCAGTAACAATCACCTAATTTCAATCGTGCTTCAATATTATTTTTTTCAATCTTCAATAATTCTTGGTATTTAGCTATTGCTTCAGGATATTTTTCGTTATCTAAAAATGTGTTTGCTTCTAATAGTAATTGCATTTTTCTATTTAAAACAATTGTTTTTAAATCAGTTTTTATTAATAATAATTGCTTTTCAAACAAATCATCTTTCATCTTTTTTGGAAAATAATTAAAGAAACAAAAATACTCACTAATCAAGTTCTGAAAAGGACTTAAACTTTCAGAAATCATAAGACTATTTCCTATTCTTCTTCTTGCCTTTTCATTTTTTAATGTTTCTGTCCTTAAAGTACCTTCATTGAGAGCAATACAAAGTGCATATTTATGAGAATCCATTAAAGGCATCACGTTTAAATAAGTTTTAAATTCTTCAATATCAAATTCATTATCAGCATTATCTAAAGCCGTTATTAAAACATCGTTACTTTCATAAAAAGGCACAAAACAATTCATGGGATTTTTAAATAATTCTAGATCAAAAAGATTGGGACTAAAAAGATTGACTTTATATAATTCATTCTTAAGAATAAAATCAATTGCTTTTAAACCTTCTTGAATCTCATTATTGTTTTGAAGCGTTCTAAGTCGTTTAATAAAGTTTTCTGCTCTAAGCCATCCTCTATTTTTTTGAGAAATTATTGATATCATTAATCCTGTCAAAGCACGCTCCCAAACATTATCTTCAAAATCTATCACAAAATCTAATAAAAGATTTGCTTTTTTTTGATCAAATTTAAAATTAATCAAACTTAAAGATAATGCACTTACAACTATACTTCTATCATACCATTTAAATTTTTTATTTTCATCTACTCTTATTTTCTGAATATCATTTACAGTTAAAGTGTTTAGAATTTCACTTGTATATATTGTATCAAACAAAACAGATGAATACATCAATTCTTTTTTAGATGAAACAAAATCTATTTGGTTTTCGATATTCTTAAAAAATTCTTCTTGAATTTTAATTCTAAGATTTTGAATTTTTAAAATATCTTCTTTTGTTGTGCAATACTTTAAGTCGTTTGTTTCTTGATTTAAAACTTCCATTATTTTATCAATGCTCACGCCTCCTGCTTTTTCAATCGATTCATCATTAGTTTTAATGACGTCTAATAATTGAGAAGATTTGTAAATTTCACTTTCAATATTGTTGTCTTTTTTTGATTCAATTATCTCTTTCTTTACTTGTTTGAATTCTTGAATTATTTTTTTTAGTTCATTCACAACTTCTAGAAATGCTGAATCTATGTTATCCCATTTTGTAATAAATTTAGCATCTCTTGGAATACATTGAAATGTTGATAATAAACTTGACTCAAAATCACAGGGTCTCAAAAAAATGGGAGCTAAATAAACTTCCTTATCGTTATGACGTTGTATAGTTTTCTTAATTTCAAATTCATTGATATATATTGATGCTAGAAAATCAGAGCTTAATAAAAATATTACTATATCAGATTCAAACAACATCGTTTTAATTTTTTCATCCCATTCTTCACCAATCAAAATTTGCCTATCATCCCAAATTTCAATAAGTTTTCGATTAGTTAATCCACTTAAATGGGTTACAAATTGATTCTTTAATTCTTCATCTTTATGTGAATAGGAAATGAAAACTTTTTTCATAATTATTTAATTTGTTTTTTCTATAAAATTCACTATCAATTCTATTTTTCATCCGCAAACATACAAAAAAATCTCACCTCTTTAACATAATTAGCAAATAAATTATAAACAACCTGAAAGAATAATGAAATCGGGCAAAAGTAAACCGCCTCAATAGATTATTAAGGCGGTTTTTAATGGGATAGTGTCTTTATGATAAACGGATGATCTATTCCACTCTCACAATTTTTCCGCTTCCGGCATATTTCACGGCGGTAGGTTGGTTAGCCTTACCCACTTTGCCAAATTCGATGCCCAGGCATAGGAGCAAGGTCACTTCATCAGGTATCGGGTTTTCGGTCAGCGGATATGACAGGTTGATAATCAGGGCCGGTTGTATGCTCGTCGCGGCGATCCATTCCGATTCGAAGACCCCGTTTTGTTTGTCGCAGTACCCGGGATACGGACTATCGTACTTATCGCCGGCTGCATCCATCAGCATATCGCATACACCGCTCAGGCTGGCAATAAAGCGGTAGTAGGGGAGGCTCCGGAAATTATACAGGTACATATCCGTGTTCAGCATGGGGATCTCCAGGGTGGCTTTACCGGTCGTCCGGTCCAGCGTCGTTTCGACCGGTACACGCAACACGCTTTCCAGCACCTGCTTGCGGCTGAAGGTAAAGCCCGGCAGCAAGTCCTTGTGTTCCGACAGCCGGATAGCACGTTGGCCCGGCTGACTTCCGGTGTCCAGCTTCTGTATCTCCTTGCAGACTGCATTCAGAGCCCCGTTGACGGCATAGTCCTCCAGGCGGTTCATGACCTCGAATGACTTCCGAATATTGCTCGCCATACGTGTACAGCCTGCCCATTCGCTGTTGTTCTGTCTTACTTTTTCAAATTCAGGCTTCGTCTCAATCTGATTTTTCGTCGGACCGCCTTTCATGCGGACAATGACCTGCCCGTTGTCCTGCCGGGTATACATGCTGACATTCGCCATCGAACCCGTGAGTTGCATAATACTTTTTGAAATTGCCATAGTCGTAAAATTAAATCGTTGGTTAAAAAAACAAGAAACAGATACCGGTATGCTCCGAATCCGGATTGATTCGTCTTTTATTCATATCCGGTTTTATATATAACGTTATATAACTGTTATTTGTTGCATCTATATCCCACCTATATCCCTACCTATTAATGATATGGGATATAGGTGGGTTATAGGTGGGTTATATATGGGATATAGTAGGGACATCGTAAAACGAATGTAAAGCAAAGGAAGAAGAAAGCCGGGAGAATAGAGCGAAAAAAGCCGGTTAAGCAGGCCGGATTATAAAGCCTCAGGTCGGGTAGGGGGACCCGGAAGAAAAAAACGGGAATTAACAAACGGGGGTAAGGACCGATATGAACAAAATAAAAATTTGCGCCGGTTTGGCGGATGGAATACGGATCAGTAAAAAATGGAACGCAGATTTTCACCGGTTCAGCCGATTAAAACGGATTTATAAGAAATCATTCTAATTTATGGAAATGATAATCCGTATTCAATCCGTTCTGACAGCATTTGTCAGCAATCTATTTTTTAAAAATCAACTAAGATATTTACATAACGATTCGGGTTGAAACCATTTTAAAGATAATTTCCTTTTTTGCTTCCGGCTGATCCGGGCGAATCCGGTTCCGTGCGTTAAGCTATCACACTGCAAAATCCCTGGCATGTACAGAAAATTTCTTTCCGGACGTGCAACGATGCAAATCTCACGCGATTGACAGGAAATTGTTGAAACGGCTGAAATTTCAGAAAATCTTGTATAAAAGGAATCGATGGATTGATGGTATCACATTGATAGCACTTCCGTAGGATTTTTAACTCTTGGGGGAAACTAAACTAAATGTCTTATAATTTATATTATGTAAAATAGAAAATCGGAAATTGCGGAAACCCCTCTTTGGAACGTATTTTTTCACCATCGACACCAAAAACAAAAGAGTCACCAAACCAACGGCTCAGTGACTCTTTTGGAAATTTATCCGCGAATAAATCCGCCGGATAATTTATGACTTCTTTTCTTTAATATCAATAACCAGATTCAGTTCGTCCAGTTGAGACTGATCAATAACCGACGGCGCATCGCACATAATGTCGCGTCCTGAATTGTTTTTCGGAAATGCAATGCAATCGCGGATACTATCGAGCCCGGCAAACAGCGAAACGAAGCGATCGAGACCGAAAGCCAGTCCACCGTGAGGCGGCGCACCGTATTGGAAGGCATTTAACAGGAATCCGAACTGAGCCTGAGCCTTTTCGGGTGTAAATCCCAGCAATTGGAACATCTTATTTTGCAGTTCGCCGTTATGGATACGGATAGATCCACCCCCCAATTCAACGCCGTTCACCACCATATCGTACGCATTCGCTCTGACCTTTCCGGGATCGGTATCCAGCAACGGAACGTCCTCGAGTTTCGGAGAAGTAAACGGGTGATGCATAGCGAAAAAGCGTCCCAGCTCTTCATCATACTCAAATAGCGGGAAGTCGATCACCCACAGCGGTGCATATACATCTTTATTCCGGAGTCCCAGTTTAGCACCCATCTCAAGACGTAATTCGCCTAAAGCCTTTTGTGTCTTTCGTTTATCTCCTGCCAGGATTAAGATCAAATCACCCGGTTGCGCTTTGAATTTAGAGGCAATCATCTGTAAATCATCCGGGCTATAGAACTTATCAACAGAAGATTTGAATGTCCCGTTGTCTTCGCATCGGATATAAACAAGGCCCTTCGCTCCTATCTGAGGCCGTTTTACGAAAGCAGTTAATTCGTCGAGTTGTTTACGGGTATATACGGCGCATCCGGTGGCACAAATACCGGCCACATACGGTACACTGTCGAAAACAACAAAATCATGACCCGAAACTTCTTCTTTCAGTTCGACAAACTTCATTCCGAAGCGAATATCCGGTTTATCGGAACCATAATATTTCATGGCATCTTCCCAGGTCATACGCGGGAACGTATCTTCGAATCCGATATTCTTGACAAAACGGAATAAATGTTTCACCATACCTTCAAATATCTGCAAGATATCTTCCTGTTCGACAAACGACAGTTCGCAATCGATCTGTGTAAACTCGGGTTGGCGGTCGGCACGCAAGTCTTCGTCACGGAAGCACTTGGCTATCTGGAAGTAACGGTCGAAACCCGATACCATAAGCAATTGCTTAAACAGTTGAGGCGATTGCGGTAAGGCATAGAATTCACCGGGATTCATACGCGACGGAACGACGAAGTCACGTGCCCCCTCGGGCGTAGATCCGATCAGCACAGGTGTCTCCACCTCCATAAAGTTCAGCTGATCGAGATAACGGCGGGTCTCGAAGGCCATGCGGTGACGCAGTTCCAGGTTCTGGCGTACAGTTGCACGACGCAGATCGAGATAGCGGTACTTCATGCGAATATCATCACCCCCGTCCGTACTGTCTTCAATGGTAAAGGGTGGCGTTTTCGATTCGTTCAGGACTGTCAGCTCAGATACAAGTATTTCAATATCACCTGTTTCCAGATTAGCATTCTTATTGCTGCGTTCAGCCACCTCACCAACGGTCTGAATAACATATTCACGACCCAGTGTGTTGGCAAGATCGCACAGACCTGCATTTACATCCTGGTTAAAGACCAATTGAGTGATACCATAGCGGTCGCGAATATCTACAAAGGTCATACCGCCCATCTTACGGGTACGTTGTACCCAACCGGCTAATGTTATCTGCTGACCGATATTGGTCAGATTCAGTTCGCCGCAATTGTTAGTTCTGAACATAATTAAAATAATTTATAATTCACCCTGCATGATTCATAATGTATTGATATGTATAATTTTAATTAGACATTCAACCATTCTGACGCATACAGCGTGTTATTTTTTAAATTAATATTATTAGTTATACTGTTTATAAAATCGGAAAGCAAAAGTACTAAAAAAACTTTATCAATCGGTTATCCGAATGTGTTTTAGAAAAAAGGATGCAAAGAAAAGATTCCTTTGCATCCTAAATTATATCATGAAGGATCATCCTTATACTACTGCAGGATTAATTTTCCGGATCAATCCTTTCAATACTTCGCCCGGGCCGAGTTCAACAAACTCTGTAGCGCCATCGGTGATCATATTCTTTACGGTTTGAGTCCAACGTACGGGTGCGGTTAATTGTGCAATCAGATTTTCCTTAATCGCTACCGGATCGGTTTGCGGATAAGCGTTTACATTCTGATATACGGGACATATCGGTGTGCTGACCGTTGTCGCTTTAATAGCAGCCTGAAGTTCTTCGCTGGCAGGTTGCATTAACGGTGAATGAAAGGCACCGCCCACACTCAGTTTCAGGGCACGTTTAGCTCCTTTTTCTTTCAACAACTCACAGGCTTTGTCAATACCTTCGATTGAACCGGAGATAACGATCTGTCCCGGGCAGTTATAGTTGGCAGGAACCACAACGCTGTCTTTAATGGAATCACAAACTTCTTCAACGATTTCATCGCTTAAGCCAAGAATAGCAGCCATGGTAGATTCTTGTGCTTCGCAGGCTTTCTGCATGGCGAGGGCACGTTTCGATACCAATACGAGGCCATCTTCAAAAGTCAAAGCTTTCGAAGCTACCAATGCGGAGAATTCGCCTAACGAGTGACCTGCAACCATTTCGGGTTTAAAATCATCCCCTAATACCAACGCAGAGATAACCGAGTGAAGAAATATGGCAGGTTGGGTTACTTTCGTTTGTCTTAAATCTTCGGGTGTTCCTTCGAACATAAGATCGGTAATGCGAAATCCGAGAATAGAATTAGCCTTTTCAAAATATTCTTTTGCCAATGGAGATTGATCGTATAAGTCCTTGCCCATTCCTACAAATTGAGCTCCCTGACCGGGAAAAACATAAGCTTTCATAAATCTATATTTAATTTTAGTTTATAATTGTCGATATAAAAAACGAATAATAGCCTGAAAATGATACGAATGAATTATATTTAATCAGGCAGTTTTATTCGAAACGAGGTGCAAAGATAATAAAAAGAAAAGATATAGCTAAATGATCGGAGAACAAAGATGATAGAATCAAGACAATAGAGCCTGGACAGCGTAACCAAGCCAGGACAAAACACACCGGACAACACCGGGAAACATTAGAATACCGTAAAAAAGGGACACAATGGACAGATATTGACCGGTACTTCCTAATTAAGCGGTTAAGACAATGTATTATCCAGCTTCCAGTGAAGAATGAAACGCGGATTTACACGGAATCAAAAGAGAGCGGAAAATATTATTTTTCAGGTGAACGATTGTGTCTGTTGCGGTTCGGTTTTATTTTCAGGAAAAAAACATTAACTTTGACATCTTAATTAAACAATATGGAGCTGATTTTAAAATATTTTCCACAACTGACTGAAATACAGAAATCCCAGTTTGAAGCGTTGTATGCACTTTATAAAGACTGGAACGAGAAGATCAACGTCATCTCGCGCAAAGACATTGAAAACCTGTACGAACATCATATCCTGCATTCGCTGGCTATTGCCGAAATTATTCGTTTCCAGCCCGGGACAACGATCCTGGATGTAGGTACCGGAGGAGGTTTTCCGGGGATCCCGCTGGCTATCCTTTTCCCTGAATCGACCTTTGTATTGATCGATTCCATCGGTAAGAAGATTAAAGTGGGAACAGAAGTAGCCACAAGTATAGGCCTAAAAAACATTACGTTAAAGCATCTCCGGGTGCAGGACGAAAAAGAGAAATTCGATTTTGTCGTCAGCCGTGCCGTGATGCCGCTGGACGAGCTGGTGAAGCTGGTCCGGAAGAATATCAGCAAGAAAGCCCAGAATGCACTTCCCAACGGACTGATCTGCCTGAAAGGCGGCGAATTACAACACGAGATACTACCGTATAAAAACGTTGCCGAAATGTTTGATGTCAGCGATTACTTTAAAGAAGAATACTTTTTAACCAAGAAGGCAGTATATGTGCCGCTGTAAGGATATTATCAGGTAGTTGGATGAGAATCAACTCAATTTTAATCTATTACAATTATTCAGTTAGAGATGGATATAAAACTAAGAGATATTGAAATAAAGGATTTAAATGATTACTTATATTGGAATCATCCACAAAGAGAATTTCATAAGTTTAATGGTCCCTATTTTAAGAAAGAGACAGAAAAAGAACTTCAACTGAGAGTAATAAACTTGCAAAGTAGATTAGAAAAGGAAGAAATAAATGTGTTGGGAAACAAAAAGATAATAGCAAACGCAAAAAACAATGAGATTATTGGAGAAGTAAACTGGTACTGGAAATCTAAAGAAACAGATTGGCTTGAAGTTGGGATTGTAATATTTAATGAAAATTATTGGGGATCAGGAATCGGATATAAAGCATTGAGAACGTGGATAGACATGGTATTTAATATATTTCCTCAAATTAAACGAATTGGTTTTACTACTTGGTCTGGAAATCAGAGAATGATAAATCTAGGCGAAAAATTAAAATTAAAAAAAGAAGCTGTATATAGAAACGCAAGGGTTGTTGAAAATAAATACTATGATTCTGTTAGTTATGGCATACTAAAAGACGAATGGTATAATATTAATTATGAACAGAATGAAATCGAACATTGAAAACGAATTGCGTAAGGTATTACTTCTGAACGGAAAAATGAGTTATAACCTTTTCGAATATGAATTAGAAGAAAATATAAATTATTGGAAGAAAAGTTTGAAAAAAGACAAGAATGAATTTTTGTTCGTGATGACTGAGAATAACGGAGATGTAGCAATGCTTTTAATCACAAACGAGAATGAACTATTTATTAACGAAACGGCTCGTCAGAAATTGCACGAAATATGGGAAGAAGAGAGTATCTACCTTTCTAATGTTGAATTTTTACTTCCTATTATGGCTGAACAACTTGAAAATGGAATACTTCCTGTAAATGGAATAACAAGAAGTGCCTATTGAACTTAAAGGACATACAACTCACAGATCACTGCTATGAAACAAATTTCTATCATCTTTCTTTTTTTCCTGACTTTACAACTACAGGCCCAGCTTATTAGAGGGAAAGTCATTGATGCTTCGAGTGAAAAGCCGGTGGAATACGTGAACCTGGGAGTGATAGACACTCCATTCGGAATAACGACCAATGAGAAAGGAGAATTTAGTTTAGACCTTAAAGGACAATCGCCCAAAGCCATAGTCCGGATTTCGATGATTGGTTACAAAGCGCAAACATTCGCCATAGAAGAACTTACGAACAAAGAAAACATCATAAAGCTTGTAAGCAATCCTATCCAACTGAGTGAGGTGACCGTAAAGCCTTTTTCGGGTAAACAGAAAAACGTCGGTGCGACAAGCTCCACTTTTCATGGAGGATATTGTGGCATTGGAGGGACTCAACGTGGTAAGGGATATGAGATAGGAACCAACATAGAGTTAGGATCAAAACCGGTATTGTTGCGAAGTCTGCATATCAGCATGCACAATCAATCCTTTGAAAACAGCCTGTTTCGCCTGCATATACGAAACATTGCTCATAATTTGCCTTTTGAAGAGCAGCTTACTGAAAATATCATGATCCCAATAACCAAAAGTTCAGGCTGGGTAAATATTGATTTGACTAAGTATAATTTAGTATTTAAAGAGGATATTGCGTTGACCATCGAATGGGTTGATGTGACTACATCCCATAAAACAAAATACATTACAATCAATGGAGGAAAGGAATACTGCATACTCTTTAATATGAAACAGAAATATGGCAGTACGTACCACCGTTGGGGAAGCGAATCGAAATGGTCGCGGGAAGATGGTTCAAGTCCCAGCTTCTATTTGACTGTGCAAGAGCAATAAACAGTTCAATGTCTTTTATTGATTTGATTGCAGGAATGAAGAGTAACACAGCTATTTGAACTTAAAACAATTCATAAGAAGAAAAAAGTCATGGTAAAAATCACGTTACATTGGGAATATTTAAAAAGTACATTGGTTTTAAACCTTTCGTCTTCCGTTTTGCTTGCGTTTATTGTATACCTGACATTAGTCAATTCACAGGATGCTCCTCCACCATTGTATGTTGTATATATCCGTTGTTGTATGTTTGGAGGACCTTTATTGTGCTTGTTCTATAAAGAGATGTCAAGAAAAAACGAATACTATTTCTATTATAACAGAGGAATTTCAAAATTAAGCCTTTATATAACAACGTTATCGACTTATATTTTGACCGGTTACTTACTAATAATTATTTTACATTATGTCAAGCTTGCTTGAAATTGACAGTGTTGTTAAATCATACGATGCGTATGTAGTATTGACTGATATTTATCTTAAATGTCAGACAGGCGATATTATTGGTATGTTAGGACGAAACGGAACAGGCAAATCTACCCTAATGAAAATACTTTTCGGTACATTACCTGCCGACAGAAAATTTATACGAATTGACGGTAAGGTTTATAATCAACCCTATAAGACCATAAATGAAATATGCTATCTGCCACAAGATTCATTTCTACCAAGGCATATGAGTGTTGAAAAGACCGTTGAATTATATTTAGATAAGCATCAGGTGGCAGGTTTTATGGAGGATACTATATTGCAAAACTTGAATTCAAATAAGGTATCGCATTTATCCGGCGGAGAATTAAGATATCTTGAAATCAAATTATTGTTATATACACCTTGTAAATTCATATTACTGGATGAACCATTTAACGGTGTTTCCCCAATTTTAGTTGGAGAAATAAAGAAACTCATTTTGAAAATGTCAGAATTTAAAGGGATAATACTGACAGATCATGATTACAGGAATGTATTGAATGTTGCAAATCAATTTTGTTTGATTTATGACGGAGGAATAAAAAGAATTGACGATAAACAAGAACTTGTACGGTGGGGTTATATTCCGGCATCCAAACTTGAATAGAATTTAGTTCAACACAAACAACAATATATAATAAGTATAAAAATGACAATTAAAACATTTACATTCAATCCGATACAGGAAAATACGTATCTTATTTATGATGAGACCAACGAGGCAGTGGTAATAGATGCCGGCTGCGTTTCGGATATAGAGAAAAGGATATTAAAGAATTATATTGAAACGAACGAATTGATTTTAAAACATGTATGGAATACACACTTGCACTTCGATCATCAATTCGGGAATAAATTTCTCTATACAACCTATGGAATAAAGCCGGAAGCGGGAAAAGAAGATGAATACCTGCTGGAAGATATGCCGGCCCATGTACGTTCATTCGGACTGGACTATAAAGAAGAAGCACAACCGCTTGGAGGATATATTACGGACGGACAGACACTCACCTTCGGGAATACGACTTTCACAGCCTTTCATGTGCCGGGGCATTCACCGGGTAGCCTGGCTTTCTATGCAGAAAAAGAAGGAGTATTATTGGCCGGAGACGTACTTTTCAGGGGTTCTATAGGAAGAACAGACTTGCCGGGAGGAGATTATGCCACATTGATAAACTCGATTACAAAAAAGCTACTGACGTTGCCTGATTCGACCATTGTTTACTGCGGACACGGACCGACTACTACCATTGGATACGAAAAAAAGAATAATCCATTTCTTTAAACTACCGGTAGAGATTGTTCTCCAGAATGAATTGAAATACAGAATGATGTAACCATTGGCTTACATCCTTTTGTTGCATAATGGCCTGACGGATCTGAGTGGAAGATATGTCGAAATACGGACTTTGAAGCAATTGCATTTGAGGATAAACGGCAGAAACCAACTCCAGATCATACCCACGACGCGGGTAAACCAACACCGGATATTCATTGAGAATGCGGGTATAATTTTTCCATTGATCGAAAACCAGCGCATTGTCGCTGCCTATAATTAAGCTGAAGCTGAAACCGGGGAAAAGTGATGACAATGTACGTAATGTGTCAACGGAATAAGAAGGAACGGGCATCGTGAATTCAATATCGGAAGCTTTAACGCCCTGCAGATCGCGGATAGCCAGCAAAACCATATCCAGGCGGAGATATTCATCAATTAAATCTTCCTGCTTCTTTAACGGATTGCAGGGCGAAACAACAAACCATACTTCATCAACCAACAGATTGTCGATCAGGAATCCGGCCAGTTGCTGATGTCCGGTATGGATGGGGTTAAACGAACCGGAATAGATACCAATTCGCTTTTTAGGTGGATTTTCTACCGTGTTATCCGAAACCATTGCTTAATCTGCCTGAATTATATACTTAGAAATTCCCGGATGGCTTTTTCAACATCCTTTTTAGCCTTATCCAAATCGTCGTTTACAATCACCTTATCAAACTGAGGTGCAAAACTCAACTCAAATTCAGCTTTTCCGATTCGTTTGGCAATCATTTCCGGAGAATCGGTTGCCCGGTTTATTAACCGTTGCTCCAACACTTCAATGCTTGGCGGAGCAATAAACAATGCCAACGCCTGGTCGTCGTATTGCTTCTTGATATTGATTCCACCCAACACGTCAATATCAAATACCACGTTTTTACCTTCGGCCCTGATACGTTCCACCTCACTGAGAAGTGTACCGTAGAAGGAATCGGGATAAACTTCTTCAAATTCAAGGAATTCGTTGTGATGAATCTTATAACGAAATTGATCCGGCGTAAGATAATAATAATCAACACCCTCAACTTCATTCCCTCTCGGAGCACGACTGGTAGCCGATACAGAGAATTCCAGGTTGAATCCACATCCAAGTACATGCTGAACAATCGTACTTTTACCTGCACCCGAAGGAGCAGAAAATATAATTAATTTTCCGGACATTATTTAGTAAGTCGTTTTTAATCGGTAGTTATAAGTCGTTAGAAGCCAGTATAAAGCCGGAATCCGAGTCGGGTCACCATTGGGCTAAAGCACATTCAGAACCTGCTCTTTAATTTGTTCGAGGTTATCTTTCATCAAAACCACTATTTTCTGCATTTCACTGTTATTCGATTTAGAACCGAGGGTATTTACTTCCCGTCCAATCTCCTGGGCAATGAAACCGAGTTTCTTACCGGGTGATTTCTCATGTTGCATGGTTTCGGTAAAATACTCCAAATGATTGCGCAGACGTACCTTTTCTTCGTTCACATCGAGTTTTTCGATATAAAATATCAGTTCCTGCTCGAGACGGTTTTTATCGTAGTCAATCTTATCGGATAAGGCCAGCAAGGTTTCTTCGAGGCGTGCTTTAATCTTTTCGACACGTTCCGATTCAAAGGGTGCTAAATCATCCAATAGCTCTGTAATCCGGGCTATTTTATCCGTGAAAACCGTTTCAAGCGATTTGCCTTCCTGAATACGGAACACAATCAGTTGATCGATAGCCAGGGTAATTGCCTTACGAATCTCCAGCCATTCGTTTTCGTCCAGTTCAACCGTCTCCGTGCGCATGGTATCGGGCAGGCGAAGCAATACATCAAACCAGTTGGCCGGTACGTCAATATTCATTTTATCGGACAAGGCTTTTATCTGCTGATAATAGGATTCAACGACCGATTGATTGATCTGAGTGACCGATTCTTTCCCCGAATTGTCCACATAAAGGGACATGTCAATCTTACCGCGTTCCAGTTTTTGAGAGAGCTCATTCCGTATTTCAATATCTTTTTCGCGGTACAGGCCCGAGATACGTGTCGATACATCCAATTGTTTACTGTTAAGTGATTTAATTTCAACCACTATCTTTTTATTACCATATTCGCAAGTTGCTTTTCCGAAACCGGTCATTGATTGTATCATGATACTTTTATTTATTTTAAAATGAATATGCAAAAATACAATTTTTATTTTAAAGAAGCGATTATAAAGCTCATTCTGTCATCTTTATTAAATAAAGATGTACTTCTTAGCATACGAATAAAAAAAAGCAAAAAGTATTTTCCGTTTTTCAAAAATGTTCTTATCTTTGCTCACGTTAAAAGCAACAATTATGAACTTTTTTAATGCTCAAATCTCGTGGCGTTGGCTTAACTTTTCGTTTTAAACAATGAGGTTGAGAATTGCACCTGTATAAAAACAAATAATGTATCGTAGCAGCCTGTTGTTTAAATAAAACGACAGGCTGTCTCATTTTTAAGAAAATATTTACTTCAATACATACTGATAATTTTTACAAACATGGAAAAAACTAAGAAATTTCTGCTGGCAGAGAAGGAATTACCATCAAAATGGTATAACATTGTTGCCGACATGCAAAACAAACCCTTACCAATGTTACATCCGGGGACAAAACAACCGATCAAAGAGGAAGATCTGTACCCGTTATTTGCCAAAGAACTAGCCCATCAGGAATTAAATAAAACCGACCCGTGGATAGAAATCCCGGAAGAAGTACGGGAACAATATAAAATCTATCGTCCAACGCCGCTGGTACGAGCCTATAACCTGGAAAAGGCCCTGGATACGCCGGCTCATATCTATTTTAAAAATGAAAGTGTTAGTCCGGTAGGTTCGCATAAACTTAATTCGGCATTGGCACAGGCTTACTTCTGCAAAAAAGAGGGTGTTACCAATATCACAACCGAAACCGGTGCAGGCCAGTGGGGAACCGCGTTATCCTTTGCTGCCAAGACTTTCGGACTTGAACTGGCTGTCTATATGGTAAAAATCAGTTACGAACAAAAACCATATCGTCGTTCGTTAATGCAAACATGGGGAGCGCAAGTGATTCCATCTCCCAGTATGTCCACCAAAGCAGGTCGCCAGATCCTGACGGATCATCCGAATTACCAGGGAAGTTTAGGAACGGCTATTTCGGAAGCCATTGAACTGGCCATGTCAACACCTAATTGCAAATATACCCTGGGAAGCGTACTGAACCATGTAACATTGCACCAAACGGTTATCGGACTGGAAGCTGAGAAACAAATGGAAATGACGGGTGAATATCCGGATATTGTCATAGGTTGTTTTGGCGGAGGTTCCAACTTCGGAGGAATTTCGTTTCCATTTATGCGCCATTCCATAAAAGAAGGAAAAAAGACCCGTTTTATCGCAGCAGAGCCTGCTTCCTGCCCTAAACTGACACGCGGCATATACGAGTATGATTTTGGCGATGAGGCCGGCTATACGCCTTTAATGCCTATGTTCACGCTGGGTCATGATTTTGCCCCGGCACATATCCATGCAGGCGGACTTCGTTATCACGGCGCAGGAACCATCGTGAGTCAATTAATGAAAGACAATATGATGGAAGCCGTGGATATTAAACAACTGGATTCGTTCAAAGCAGGTGTTCTGTTCGCACAGACAGAAGGCATTGTTCCGGCTCCGGAATCGGCTCATGCTATAGCAGCTACTGTCAATGAAGCGTTGCGGTGTAAAGAAGAAGGAATCACCAAAACCATCCTTTTCAATCTTTCGGGACATGGATTGGTTGATATGACTGCCTACGACCAATATCTGGCCGGTGACCTGGTAAACTATTCGTTATCGAATGAAGAGATTAGGAACAACGTGAGCAAGTTGGAACATCTGGTTAAATAAAACTTCCTGTCCTGCAAGGTATTTAAACAATAAAGGCTTCCTTTTTAAGGAAGCCTTTATTGTTTAAATATCCGTTACTTTTTGTTTTTCGTAATTAATTTTCGTAATCAATCGCAGGGAAGTATCTTTCGTCCAATAGCTCCAGGCCCAGTTGAAGAAAATAATGATCTTATTACGAACACTTAAAATAAGCATCAAATGCAGAAACATCCATACATACCAGGCAATAGGTCCTTTAAATTTGATAAACGGCAATTCTACCACGGCTTTATGTTTCCCAATAGTAGCCATCATGCCTAAATCCTTATATTCATATTCCACCAGTTGAAAATCATCATTTTTCAGGGATTTAATGATGTTCTTTCCCAAATTCTGAGCCTGTGTAATAGCCACATTGGCAACCTGCGGCTGGCCTTTCGGGAATTTAGGAGTCTCCATATAGGCTATATCGCCTAACGCATAGATATTATCAAATCGTTTCAGTTTATTGAACCGATCGACTATATACCTGTTTCTGAATACATCCTGAGGTTCCAGACCCCCTATAATATTCCCTGTCACTCCGGCAGCCCAAATCACATTCTTGGTAGGTATCCGCTCACCCGTATTTAAAACGGCTACATTTCCATCGTACGATTCGATCATTGTTTCCGTTTTTACAATCACGCCCATTTCCTCCAGGTATTTACGGGAAGTAGCTTTCGATTCATCACTCATATTATTCAGGGTATATTTACCACCTTCTAATAAAATGATATTGAATTTAGAAAAATCGATATTATGATAATCCTTTGGCAATACGTTTTTCTTGAGCTCTGCAAATGCTCCGGATAGCTCAACACCGGTAGCCCCGGCACCAACAATGACGATATTTAGCCAGGCCTGTTTCTCTTCGGGACGGGCAAAAATTTCCTTCTCAAAACTAAATAAAATTTTATTTCTGATATCAATAGACTCTTCGGTAGTCTTCATTGAAAAAGCATTCTCACTCATTTCCTTGTTACCAAAGAAATTCGTCTTACAGCCTGTTGCAATGATCAAATGATCGTATGTAATAGTCCGGTCGTAAGCCGTCATAATCTTTTTTTGAGACGGATCGATATTGATAATATCGGCCATCCTAAAATCGACATTCTTGCTTTTTTGAAAGATCTTACGAAATGGAAACGAAATACTGGACGGTTCGAGCCTTCCGGTTGCAACCTGATAGAACAGCGGTTGAAATTGATGGTGATTTTGTTTATCCACCAAAATAACCTTTACGTCTGCTTTCATTAATGCCGTAGCTAAATGTAAACCGGCAAAACCACCTCCAACTATGACAATCTTGTCTCCTTTTTTAATACCTAGATGATTCATTTGTCTTCTTTTCTATTTAAATTTTCTTACTAAACTAACAACAAAAGTAGATAAATGTTGATGAATAAAGAAATTTTTCTCTAATTAAGTTTATTACGCGAATTAAAGCACTGATAATAAACATAAAACAAATTTAAAAACAAATTTAAAATATTATCTCTATCTTTGCAATCAAATAGTAGGTCGGTTTGTCGCCTTTCCCATTAGGGGATGGAGGAAAGTCCGGGCAACGCAGAGCACCATATTTCCTAACGGGAAGCTGTTTGTGAGAGCAGAGTAGCGTAACAGAAAATAACCGCTCCGATTTATCGGAGTAAGGGTGAAAAGGTGAGGTAAGAGCTCACCGGTTTGGGTGGTAACATTCAAAGCCGTACGTCTTATGGGTTGCAAGATCATGTATACCGACGCATGTAGGGTAGCTCGCCCGATGTCGGGGGGTAGATTGCTAGAGGCAAATGGTGACATTTGTTCGAGATAAATGACAGACGCTTTACGCTTGTAGAGTACAAAACCCGGCTTACAGACCTGCTATTTTTTTTTAGAAAATGTATTCCTACCATATATCAACCTGATTTTATGTCGAAGTTTATTGCATTTTTTGTTCGAATCAATAAATTCTTTCGTTATGACATTTGGCAGATAACTGAATATGAGTTATCCCGTTCCCGGCGTTACACGTATAGATTTATTAAGACATTAATCCTTGCTATAAGAGGCTTTGTTGCCGACGACTTAAGTGTCAGGGCATCCGCACTAACCTACTCGATATTATTCGCAATCGTTCCATTTCTTTCGCTTATCATTGCGATCACCAAGGGTCTCGGATTTGATAAAATAATAGAAGAATCGCTTGAGGATACCTTGATAGGACAGGCCAAACTCATTCCAACGATTATGGGATTTGTAGACCGGTATTTACAAACAGCTCAGGGAGGAGTTTTTATCGGTGTCGGATTTATTATATTACTGTTATCGGTAATGAATTTTTTCAGGCAAGTAGAGAATGCGTTTAATTGCATTTGGAAAGTAGAAAAAAGACGTTCGCTGACACGTCAAATAACAACCTATTTTTCATCGGTTCTGATCATCCCGGTCCTGATAATATTTTCAAGCGGACTTTCCATCTTTATTAATTCAACGGTTTCACAGACTTATCTGTACGATGTCCTGAGTCCGTTTTTGCGTTTTGGCGTTAAATTTACGCCTTATGTAGTAGATTGGCTGGTCTTTACAATTGCATTTTTTGTAATTCCCAACACCCGGGTGCAATTTAAAAATGCTTTGATTTCAGGATTAATAGCCGGAACAGTTTTCCAGTTATTTCAATTTTTATATATCCACTTTCAAAATCATTTATCGCGGTACAATATCGTATACGGTAGTTTTGCCGCTATACCGTTATTATTTCTCTGGCTTCAGATCTCCTGTTTAATTGTATTGCTGGGAGCCGAAATATCCTATGCTTCACAGAACATACAGAATTTCGATTATGAGAAAGATATAAAAAATATCAGCACCCGTTATAAAAACTTCCTGACTTTGTTTATCACTTATGTTATAATCAAACAATTTGAAAATGAAAAGCCACCGTTATCATCCGATCAACTATCCCTGAATTATAAATTACCGATCCGGATAGTCCGTCAAATTCTTAGCCGGTTAGTGGATGTATCCATTTTAAGTGAAGTTCACAGCAAACATTCGAAAATCATAACATACCAACCAGCAATCGATATTAATCAACTCTCTGTAAATTTATTATTTCATAAGCTTAACAGCCATGGTTCGGAAATATTTTTAAAGAACAAAAACAAGCTGTTGGATTCATTTTGGGAAAAGACGCTGGTAATAGGTGATAAGTCCGGGGAATATCTGGCAGAGATTCTTATAAAAGATCTGTAGAATAGAAAAAGCCGCTTCCAACTAAATGGAAGCGGCTTTTTTAGTGAGCCTCTTGTCGGATTCGAACCAACGACCCCGAGATTACAAATCACGTGCTCTGGCCAACTGAGCTAAAGAGGCAAGGTGGGTAAGCCCCCTACATCGCACCGCTACAACTTTCTACCCTTGCTGCGGTCAAGCCCTGGGGGAGTTCAAAAGGAGCTGGTCGTGTAGGACTTACCCGCGACAAAAGTAGTATTTTTTGCCTAATCTGCAAAGCTTTTCATTCATATTTTTTACCGAAAGTCCCTACAGCATTCATTTTCAGAAAACTATTCATTGATTTTTTTTACAAATAAAAAAAACCGGACCTTAAAAGATCCGGTTTACAGTATGAAAAGCAAATATTATGGCAGATAAAAGCTAAATTTCATACATATTTCATATCATTTTATTGTTTCCAACAGTCTTCAAGCGCCTGTTCAACCGTCATTCGACGAATAAGGGCATTGACTATTTTGTAGAAATGGTTTGAGTAAACTCAATATTATCAATACAAGCATAAGCAGGGATATTAAGCCAGCCTCCCGTTTTATCGGTTGAATCAAACGTGAAGGTGACTAAATCAACCTGGCCTAAAGCACTCAGGTCAACTTTTTTCCACGTTTTGAGAAGAATATTTTTACCATTGCGGAAATCTGCCAGATAGACTTCAACACTTCCTGTTTGAACACCGACCTTGTAACCCTTTATAATTACTTTAAACCAATCGCCGTTACCATTATCACCGGCACCCGTAAATACATGATTGTAGGCTGACCCGTTTTTTAAAGCCATATACGTGTACGTAGAGTTTGTAATCATTAAACTCTTCAGATTAAAATAACCATACGAATTAGCCGGACAAACAAAAGCAGCTGAATCATATGCGATAGCAAATTGCTTTGATTTTAAAGCACCGGAACCGGCAATCACGCTGTACTGATTTGTATAGCCAGCAGTTATAGTGTCAACATTAGAAGAACAAGCGAAGCCTGTCCAGGATGCCCAGGCAGCAGTATACGTGTTTTTAAAGGTCGAATTGACAGAAATAAAATCACCAGACAAATCGGAACCATCCCAATATCCCTTCGAGTTTACATTTACTCCTTCAAAATCGACTAATGTTGTAGGTGTTACTGTGTCAGGGATTTCAGTTTCTTTTTTACATGAGGGAAATATAAGTCCAAACAAACTTATAACTAAAAATAATTTACTCTTTCTCATTTTTTAAATTATTGATTATTAAATATATAATTATTTACAGACAAAGTAAAATTCGTCAATGCAGAGGTTGAACAGATAATAACAATAAAAAAAGAAGAATTTGTACGCACGAAGTGTCCAGACTCTTTTTGCTATTGATCCCGAAAGCAAAAAACGAAAAAGTATTGTGGCAGGTCTTCTGACTTACTCCCGTTATTGAACGCCTTCCCAGAATCAGGTATCAGATAATCAGTCTTCAGCTATCAGTTATTAAAAACCGTATGCTGTTCACTGTTTACTGTTCACTAAAAAAACCAGTGGCAAAAGTATTATTCAAAACGTTGAAATGGAGCTTACAGCAGCGGGTACTGTTCCGGAATTTGACCGGATTCCCTTTTATCGATCCAATGATGATTGTTTCGATACCAAAATCGAGTGCAAAAGTATAAAAAAATCCGCACACGCCTAATTAATTATTTACGTTTCTATAAACAATTCGTGAAATTAGCTTACTTTTGATGCGAAAATCAGTGAGTATGAATCAGGAAACAAAACAATTTATTTTTGAAAATAAGGATGCTGATGTGCATCAGTTAGCGCTTCAAGCAAGCCGTTTTCCATTCGTAGAAATGCTGTTAGCTATTCGCCAGATAACCGGAAAACAAAAAGTAAAATCAAAAATTCCTTTATTTTACAACACCGAAGATATTTTATATCCAGTCCAGCTCTCGTTGGAACAATCTTCATCAGAATCAACGGCAAATTACAAATCAAGCCTGTGCAGAGGATATTCGCTTGTCGATCTTACAGGCGGATTCGGGGTGGATTGCTGCTTTATGTCTGTGAATTTTCAAGAGGTTACCTATGTGGAACGTCAACCGGAACTCTGTGATTTGGCCCGACATAATTTTAAGGTGTTGAATAAGGAGCATATCCGGGTTATCAATTCCGAAACTGAAAAATACCTTACGGAAATGGAACATGCCGACTGGATCTTTATTGATCCGGCACGAAGAGGTTCGGGAGGGAAAAAAGTGGTATTGTTGTCTGATTGCGAGCCGGATGTTTCAGCATTATCCACTGTTCTACTTGAAAAATCGAACATAATTATGATCAAACTTTCGCCAATGATTGATCTTACGGCCGCCGTGAAGGAGTTGCCGAATACATCGGAAATTCATGTTATCAGTGTGGAGAATGAATGCAAAGAAGTTCTACTTATTTTGAATCAAAGCATTGATAGTAATAAGAAAATCAAAACTTTAAATATCTGTAAAAATAATATCGAGCAGATATTCGAATTTAATATAAGTGATGAAACAAACTCTCCGGTAGCTTTTACTTCAAACATTGACAAATATCTGTATGAGCCCAATGCATCCATTATGAAAAGCGGAGCTTTTAAATCAATCGGGAATACGTTTAATTTATCTAAACTTCATCATAATACGCATTTATACACTTCAGATAAACTATCACTTGAATTTCCGGGAAGAGTTTTTGAAGTTATAAAAATATGGGGTAATTCTAAAAGCGAGATAAAGGAATTAACCCGACATTTGCCGAAAGCAAATATCAGTACCCGTAATTATCCTATAAGCGTCGATGAACTACGAAAAAAGCTAAAAATCAAAGAAGGCGGAGATCGTTATTTATTTGCATGTACAGTGTTTAATGAACAAAAAATGATCATTGAAACGAAAAAAACAGCATTACCTGCAACCTCAACAACATAACGTCAAAACAGTAAACACATGAAGCTTCGGTAGAAGATCAGATTAACTTCAATTGTACCCGTTTCCTTTCAACATCTACCTCCAGGATACGTACCCTGACATGTTGATGAAGCGAAACAACTTCAGCAGGATTACTAATATAACGATCAGCCATTTGAGAGACATGTACCAAACCATTTTCTTTAATGCCAACATCTACAAAAGCACCAAAGTTAGTGATATTGGTAACTATACCCGGTAATTCCATACCAAGTCGTAAGTCGGTAATTGTTTTTATATTAGCATCGAATTCAAACACTTTAATTTCACTTCTGGGATCACGACCAGGTTTCTCCAATTCCAGTAAAATGTCATTTAAGGTGGGCAAACCTACCGTTGCGTTAATATATTTTTGTAAATCAAGACTTTTCTTCAATTCCTTGTTATGAATCAATTCTTTGATGTCCATTTTCAGATCTTTAGCCATTGACTCTACAATAGCATAACTTTCAGGATGAACAGCTGAATTATCGAGCAACTGATCGCTATCGGGAATTCGTAAGAAACCCGCACATTGTTCAAAGGTTTTTGCACCCATTTTCGGAACTTTCATAAGCTGTTTCCGATTTTTAAAAGCCCCATTTTCAGCACGATAATCAACGATATTTTGTGCCAGTTGAGGTCCAAGTCCTGAAATATAGACTAACAGATGTTTACTGGCAGTATTCAAATTTACTCCCACACGATTTACAGCATTCTCAACGGTTTGTTCCAAGGCTTTCTTCAATTGCGACTGATCTACATCATGCTGATATTGACCAACGCCAATAGATTTCGGATCAATCTTTACCAGTTCGGCCAAAGGATCCATTAATCTCCGTCCAATCGACACTGCACCGCGTACCGTTACATCATAATCCGGAAACTCATCACGAGCTATTTTAGACGCAGAATAAATAGAAGCACCATTTTCACTCACCACGAAAAGTTTTACTTCCCGATCTAGGCGGGTATTTTGAATAAACTGCTCTGTTTCACGTCCGGCAGTTCCGTTACCAATAGCTATTGCTTGAATATCATAGGCTTCCACCATTTTTTGAACTTTCCGCATGGCTTGCGAAGTTTCATTTACAGGCGGATGCGGGTAAATAGTTTCGTTATGCAGTAAATTTCCCTGCGCATCCAGGCATACAACCTTACAACCGGTCCTGAAACCGGGATCAATTCCCAACACCCGTTTTTGTCCTAACGGAGGTGCTAATAGAAGCTGCCTGAGATTCTCCGCAAATACCCGGATAGCTTCTGCATCGGCTTTTGCTTTACTTTCCGATGCAAATTCAGTTTCAATACTTGGTTTTAGTAATCGTTTATAAGCATCGGTCACGGCTTCAGCAACCTGTTCTGAAGATTCGGTTTCACCCTTTACAAATATCCTGTCCAGTTTTTCCAGACAACGGTCATCTTCCGGCGAAATATTGACCCTAAGAAACCCTTCCGTTTCACCACGACGCATAGCCAACAGTCGATGGGATGAACAACGAGCCAACTTTTCATTCATATCGAAATAATCACGGTATTTCTGAGCTTCTTCCTCTTTTCCCTTAATGACTTTAGAAGAGATAATTGCTTCCCTGACAAAGATATTCCTAATTGAGTTACGAGCTGCCTCACTTTCGTTTATCCATTCGGAGATAATATCACGAGCTCCTTTCAACGCTTCATCCGGGTTATTCACATCGCCTTTCACAAATGAAAGTGCCAAACGCTCGGTATCATTCGACTGTTGTTTCATCAACATCTTAGCTAAGGGTTCTAAACCACGTTCTCGCGCGATTTCAGCCCTTGTACGGCGTTTTGGTTTGTATGGCAGGTAAATATCTTCAAGCTCCGTGATATTCCAGCAATTGTCAATTCTGGCCTTCAATTCATCGGTAAGCTTATCTTGTTCTTCTATTGACTTCAATACGGCAATTTTGCGTTTAGCCAATTCGCAGAGCTTATCATATTGATCTTTAGTTTCACCTAACTGTACTTCGTCCATGCCATCAGTCATTTCTTTACGATAGCGGCTTATGAACGGAATAGTAGCCCCTTCATTGAATAATTGAATGGCATTTCTGATTTGTTTCTCAGCAAGTTGGAGAGCAAGAGCAATGATTGAAATAAATTTAGAAGGAATGGAAGTATTTTCGGTAGACATATTATTTTTGTTTCTGCAGGGAGAGGTCATGACTTTCCCAAATAGATTAAGAATGTAAGTTATTTGAAATAATGGGCAGACGAAGTTAATGAAGTATCTTGAAAATCAATTCTTTCATTAAGTCGCCTTCGTCGGTACTTGGATTGTCGATACCTTTATAACGGGCATCCGTTTCGCGGATATAGGTAATAATATTCATCGTTTTCCATGCTCCAAAAGCTTGAGAAGCTTTCTGATAATCTTTTACGAAATAAGGATTTATCCTCAATTCGGATGCTACGGCACCCTGACTTTTATCCGGCAAATAATGATACATCATCAATTCACTGAAAAATTTAAACAGCTGTGCAAGAACCAGAACCATGGGATTGGCCTTTTTGTTTTCTGAAAAATACCGGATAATGCGGTTTGCTTTCAACACATCTTTATTGATTAATGCCGACTGCAGCTCAAAGACATTGAAATCCTTACTAATACCGATGTTTTTTTCAACTAAATCGGGCGTGATCCGTTGCGAATCATTAGACTTCGTCAAAACTAATTTTTCCAGTTCATTAACCAGCTTACTCAAATCTGTTCCCAGAAAATCAGTTAGCATGGCAACGGCTTTTTCATCAATAGCTACATTTTTCGATTTACAATACTTTGTGATCCACGCCCCAACCTCGTAATCACGCAGCTTAACCGATTCATAAACGGTTGCAACTTTCAGAACTTCCAAAAACCACTTCTTGCGTTTATCCGGTGTATTGTATTTATAGCAAAAGACTAATATCGTAGATTTTAATGGATTTGAAAGATAGTGAATCAAATTATCCCATTCTTTTATTAACTGGGCTTCTTTGACAATGACTACCTGATGTTTACCCATCATGGGATACCGTTTGGCAGTATTTATAACTGTAATAATATCGACATCTTTGCCGTACAAAATGGTTAGATCAAATTCTTTTTCTGCTTCGTCTAATACATTATTTTGAATAAAATCAGACAATAAATCAATGTAGTAGGGCTCTTCACCCATTAGAAAATAGACGTGATGATAAGCCTTTTTACGTAAATCGGTCAGAATTTGTTCGTAGGTTGTTTCTTGTTTTGCCACTTTGTCGGTTATCAAATGTTGATTTCAGCTATTCAAATCTTAAGTGCTTAATTGTTTTACTATTATTCATTAAGGAAGAAAGTGATTTTACACCAATTTTTATGTGTTCTTCCACAAAATCAGCAGTTACTTTCCTGTCGCTTTCCTGAGTTTTTATTCCTTCTTCGTGTAAAGGCATATCCGATACCAAGAGTAAAGCTCCAATAGGAATACTATTGTAAAAACCGGCAGAAAAAAGAGTAGCAGTTTCCATGTCGATTGCTAATGCTTTGGTTGTACGAAGATATTCCTTAAACCTTTCATCATGTTCCCACACCCGTCGGTTCGTCGTGTAAACAGTTCCTGTCCAGTAGTCTTTACTTAAGTCACGGATATTCGATGAAACAGCACGCTGCAAACTAAAAGCTGGAAGAGCCGGTATTTCAGGCGGAAAATAATCATTTGAAGTTCCTTCTCCCCGAATTCCGGCGATGGGTAATATATAATCTCCCAGTTTGTTTTTATCTTTTAATCCACCGCATTTCCCCAGAAATAAGACGGCACGGGGTTGAACAGCCGACAACATATCCATAATGACAGCAGCATTCGGACTTCCCATACCAAAATTAATAAACGTGATTCCATTTGCTGAAGCATTTGGCATATTTCCATCACGGCCAATAACCGGTACATTATTCCATTCAGCAAATAATTCAATATAATTATTGAAATTGGTCAGTAATATATAGTCGGTGAATTCATTCAATGGCCGTTTTGTATAACGTGGCAGCCAATTCTCTACAATTTCTTTTTTTGTTTTCATTCTAATCAATATTAAATATTGTTTTTGTAACTTCGCCTTTAGTTATTCATGCAAAAATACTACACCCTGAAAAGTGAAAACAAAAATACTAAAAAAATGCTGCAATTAAATCTTCCGGAGTATAGTTTTCGAATAAAAAAACAAGACGAAAAGTTACTTATTTTTGATTCTCAACGAAAAAGATACGTTTCACTTACTCCGGAGGAATGGGTACGCCAACATTTTATACGGTTTTTGATTGAGGAGAAAGGCTATCCGGCTGCTTACCTGGCAATCGAAAAACAATTAAGTATGAATGGAATGAAAAAACGTTGCGACGCTATTTTATATAATAGGCATGCTTTACCCATCCTGATTATTGAACTAAAAGCACCCAACGTGGCCATTACTCAATCAACTTTTGATCAGGTTGCCGTGTATAACGCCAAATTGAAAGTCAATTATTTCATGATAAGTAATGGAATTGAGCATTATTGCTGCAAAACTAATACAGAAACTGCCCAATATGAGTTCTTTTCTGAAATTCCTAACTATTTAGTTTTCACTAATGATTAAACTATCGTTTTACATATAACTGATATATAAGTATTTAGTCTAATAATACATTACGCAATTTTAAAAAACAATCTATATATAAAACATTTAACATGAAATATGCGATTTATATGTTTTAAAACATGTAATTTTGCATCGTCAATCAAAGATAATTTGATATGACAAATCTAATACAAAGAATTACCTTAAATTACATTAAGGATATTCTTTGTTTTTTTGTTTACAAGATTAGTTATAAAAAGATTTGATTGTTTATTTTTAAAATTTTAAGGTATGAAAAAGATTTTAGTTTTAGTTATGGTGTTGTTTGCAGTTTCTGCAAGTACTTTTGCGATTAATCCGAGTGATTATGGAGTGTTTTACAAACTGAATAATAAATCGACTTTCAATAGTCTGATAAACTATTTAGGGGCTGATAAAGAACAGGCTGATTATCTAAAACAAGTATTCAATGTAACTGCCGAAGAATTAAAAAACGCATCGAATAAAGGGAATGATAAATTTGCCGAAAGTATATTGAATTATAATCTGCATAATACTAAATGTGTTTTATCAGAAAATCAATACAAGATGTACATTAAGATACTTAATTTGTCGATAAATAATAAATCCAACAATTTATTAAATGAAAGTATTTTAATATCCGATATCAACAAATAAACCTGTTCAAACTTTAAAAGGTGCTTCAATGTATTGAAGCACCTTTTTTTATATACCTGTTTATTCAATCAGGTATTAAAATTCAATCATATAGTCTTAAATAATTTACTGCAAAGTTAAATAACACTTCCAAAAGTAATATTTAACTCATAAGATGCGATTTATATGTTTTAAAACATGTATTTTGTGCTGTCATTTAAATCATATTTATATGACGCTAATCTAATACAAGGAATACCCAATAGAAAATCACATGGGAATTCTTTGTTTTTTTTATTTATAGGTATAAAAATTGTATTATTTAAAATTTCAAGGTATGAAAAAGATTTTAGTTTTAGTTATGGTTGCATGTGCAACAAGCGTCTTTGCAATTAATCCAAGTAATTACAAAGCAGTTTACAAATTGAATGATGAAACTACTTTTAATTCATTAGTTCGTTATCTAAATGCTGATAATGTGCAGGCTGAACAATTAAAGTACGTTTTTGAATTAACAGAAAACAAACTTAAATCAGCACTGAATTCAGATAATGAAGCTGCAGTTGATAAAGTTATGTTGTTCAATGTGGGTAATGCAAAATATATTTTGTCTGATAGCCAGTACAAAAAATATCTAGTTGTCCTGAATTTATCAATCAACAATGAGAACGATGAATTCCTGACTCAAAAATAAAAAGTGCCGATTTTTTATTAGTTTTATAACTGAGAGTGCTCCGAGTAATTGGAGCACTTTTTTTGCTTATATACACTAAAAATAAATCTATTTCCGTTTACGGCTTATTCGGGCAACGACTTCCTCGCTGTTTAATTCCCGCAAAGCATCATTAGCAATCCATCGGGCTGATTTAGAACTTTGAAACAATATTTGTTCACAAGTTTCAATAGCTTTTATTCGTAACTCTTCATTCCGTTTGCCTATTTGACGCAATGCCCAGTTCACTGCTTTCCGTACAAAATTCCGCTCATCCCAGGCTTCACGCTCAATTAAATCAAAGAAATGATAAAACTGTTCATTTTCAACATCTTTATGATGTACTGCCTGATCGCACATTAAAACAAAAGCCGTTCGCTTGACAAATTCATCCGACAAAGCTGAGTACTCATCTATCTTTTGAAGCGAAAAGGACGTTTTACCTAATGTGTTACAACACTGATCACAAATATCCCACGAATCAAAATCATTTACCCAGGTATCAAACTGTTTTTCATTAATGTCTTTCGGATCTTCGATCATCGATGCCAACAACCTCGCTTCATGAACATTTGTATCCCACAGCTCTAAAGCCAGTTCATGATCCTTCCCAATTCGCCTGGCTAATTGTCTCAAAAGAGGAATCTTAACACCCAGGGCTTTTGCATCATTAATTCCAAAATGAGCTAACTTCGCAAAATGGTCTGTAGTCGCCAATGATTTTAATTCATTAAGTACTTCTTCTACGATCATTTTGTTTTGTGTTTGATGTTATCTGAAAGCTGTCAAATATCTAAAGCCCCGATTATATCAGTTACCGATTGAAAATTATGACGATCAAGATACTCATTTATACCATCGATTACTTTAATCGTAACAGTTGGGTCAATAAAATTCGCTGTTCCAATCTGAATAGCTGTAGCTCCGGCAAGCAGAAATTCAATGGCATCGGCTGCATTCATAATTCCGCCCAGGCCAATTACGGGAATTTTTACCGCCCGAGCAACCTGCCAAACCATACGTAACGCTATTGGTTTAACGGCAGGACCCGAGAGACCGCCGGTTATCGTAGATAAAACAGGCTTTCTTTTTTCTGCATCTATAGCCATCCCCAACAAAGTATTGATTAACGACACCGAATCGGCACCTTCGCCTTCTACAGCCAGTGCAATCTCGGAAATATCGGTCACATTCGGCGAAAGCTTGACGATCATTTCTTTTTCATATGCCCTTCGCACTGCTTTAACTACCTGAGCAGCAGATAAACAACTGGTTCCAAAAGCCATTCCACCTTCCTTTACATTCGGACATGAGATATTTAACTCAATAGCCGGTATATTATCCAGCGCATTTAACTTTTCTGCCGTCTCAACATATTCCTCAATCGTGGAACCTGATACATTCACAATTATATTTGTATCAATGTCCTTCACAGTTGGATAAATATGACTGATAAAGTAATCAACTCCCTTATTTTGCAGTCCCACAGCATTCAACATACCAGCAGGAGTCTCTGCCATACGTGGATATGGATTGCCCTGACGCGCGCGAATAGTCGTTCCTTTTACAATTATACCACCTATTCTTGATAGATCAAGAAAGTCTGAATACTCTGATCCATAACCGAATGTTCCGGATGCTGTCATCACCGGATTTTTCAGTTGTAATTTGCCGATATTGATATTTAAATTTGCCATTTCAACTTTGTAATATTAAAAACAGGTCCTTCGGTACATACACATACATGTCCTTCGGTAGTATCAGTGACACAACATAAACAGGCTCCGATTCCACAGGCCATTGTGTTTTCTAATGACACCTCACAATTCGCATTTGTTTTAAGGGCGTAACGAGCCACAGCCTTCATCATGGGTGTTGGTCCGCAGGTATAAATAAAATTGAATGTTGAGTCGTTTAAAAGCGAATGCTGTGTAACAAAACCACGTTCTCCATACGAACCATCTTCTGTCGTTGCAAATACATTTCCGATTCGTTCGTATTCACAAAGTTCTATTAAGTCCGTTTTTGATCGGGCACCAAGCAGAAAATTCACCTCATGTCCGCTTTTCTTTAAGTGCGCTCCTAAATAAAGCAGGGGGGCAACTCCACAACCGCCACCGACTAAAAGTACCCTGGCATCTTTATCAGTCGGTTCGCTAAAACTGTTGCCAAGTGGAATAAGCAAATTGATACTTTCCCCAACTGCCATATTCGCCAATTGTTTTGTGCCATCTCCTTTAATCTGAATCAACAACCAAAGTTCGTTTAATTCATAATCAACATAATGAACGGATATGGGTCGTCTTAAAAAGGTTGTTGGTGATCCGTCAACACGTACTTCGGCAAATTGACCGGGCAGAATATCAGGTAGTTTTTCGTTGGAGGTAAGGATAAGAAGACTATATTGATCACTTAATATTTTATTTTCTTTAAGTATCAAGTCAAGCATGTATTTCTTCATCGATAATAACATTTTAAGTATCAATACGTTGATATAATTGATACGGGTATTGAAATACAGAGTTTATTAGATGCAAAATTACGAAATAATCCCGAACCGGACAAGTATTAGCCGGCACTATGAAAACATAAACAATAAACGGCTAACGACAGTCTTTTACTGAAATTCCTGAAAGGTATTATCGGTATAATAAACAATAATCTTTCGAACGGATTTTGATGTGGGTTCTATTAGGGGTATAAATGAAGAGGAATGAGTTTCCGGAACTGTTTGAACCGGTATTTCCGGAGCCGCGGTATTTTTTTGCTGGATGAATGAAGAAGACGGTACGTTTTTTACGGCTTCTTTTGACTCTAAAGTGCTTGATTTGGTGGAATTTTCATCTAATGAATCGAATAATGTGGGTGTCTGAGATTGCTTTTCTCCGCGATACATTGATCCAATGCCCAGAATAAGCCAGTCTGAGCTCACGGTACGAAAGCGATTCAGGATTTTTTTGAGTACTTCTAAACTTGGATTATTTCTTCCATTCAAGATATGGGAGAGCGTAGAACCTTGAATGCCTATTTCTGCAGCAAATATAGCCGAATTCATTCCTTCTTTCAGCATTATCTTTTCAATTCTTTCTTTTTCATCCATAACACACGATATTTATGTGAAGTGTACATTTCTATTTACGTTACAAAGATATGTGAATCGATTCACATATGCAAATTTCATACATTTGTGATATCATACATTTGTGTATTTACATTTGTAATAAAGTATAAATACGTACACTTTACAAAGTATATAGTACTAAATACAGCGTATAAGGCGTATACGGATAAAATCTAAAGGTATTTATTATTTAAACCTTAATATCATATAAAATAGACTATATTCCATGATTATTAGTGTTTTATACTTTATATATTTTAATTTTACAGCAAAATAGGGGAATATATCATTATTGTAAAGATATACCTAAACTTATAAATCATTTTTTTTATTTATTTAGCTGACTGGATGGTGTTTAAATATATAAATATATGGTTTAAAGGCTTATTTACAATAATATATTGCCATAAGTGTATTATTGTAATATTGTGAATATACGTATGTAACATTTGTGATATATATTGAAATTTATCGAATATACATTTGTAATATGTATAAAAATTATTGTGAATTACTTCATATATTACATTTGTAAAGTAATATGTCTGTAATGTACCATCTATTTAAAGGCTGTATATGTGTACTATTATTATTCTGCATGAACAATAGAAACAACTATAGCATGAAACCGATTACATCTGATTTTTGTATCGTGGCGTTTACATCCCGTTCTCGTGAGATAATCATAAAATAATCTTTTATTCTGATTATGTACTCCGGGCCGATTTGGAAAATTTGATTTCGCTGGTTGAAAAGAAAAAAGTATCGTTTTTAGAGTAAAATAGCGGATTTTACCTTATTCAACGATACCGAAAAGCCTTAAATTTTAGATGAGAAGGTATGACTGAAGTAAAAATACAGATTAAATCAATATTATTCAATTGATTAGGCTTATTTTCACTGGCTGAGAATTTGATATTCAGATTTATCTGTAATCCTGTACAGATAAATTAAATTCTCAAACAAAAAAAGAGCTCGAAAATAATTCCGAACTCTTTTAAAAGATAAATTGTATATGTCTTAATCTTCTGACACCGGTGCAACACCTGCCAGCTCTTGATCGACTAAAATACGACCGCAATATTCGCAAACAATAATTTTCTTGCGAAGGCGAATGTCTAACTGACGTTGAGCCGGAATCTTGTTAAAGCAACCACCGCAAGCGTCACGTTGTACATAAGCAACTGCTAATCCGTTACGGGCATTTTTACGAATACGTTTAAATGCTGTCACCAACCGGGGTTCGATATGCGATTCGATTTCCTTTGCATATTCGCGAAGTTTCTCTTCTTCCTGTTTCGTTTCCGATACGATTTCGTTTAACTCACCTTTCTTTAACTCCAGGTCTAGTTTACGCTCAACCAAATGTTCCGATGTTATTTTTTGTTCAGCTTGTTTTGTTTCCAATGAAGCTGTAAATTCGCGAATACGTTTTTCACTAAGTTCTATTTCCAACGTCTGGAATTCTATCTCTTTTGAAAGATTATCGTATTCACGGTTATTACGTACATTATCTTGTTGCTCTTTGTATTTGGCAATTTTAATGCGCGATTCTTCTATTTCAATTTTCTTGCTGGCAATCGTTGCTGATATTTCAGCAAGCTCTGTTCCGAAATTTTCCAACCGGGTACTTAAACCGATAATTTCGTCTTCTAAATCCTGAACCTCCAAGGGGAGCTCACCACGTAAAATTTTTATTTCATCTATTTTGGAAACCGCTTTTTGAAGCTCGTAGAGTGCTTTTAGCTTTTCCTCAACGGTGATTTCTTTTTCTGCTTTTATTTCTGTAGCCATGTTGATTACAAATAGTTTATGGGGTTGGTTTTACTGTCTGAAATTTGGACTGCAAATGTAGGCATTTTTTTTGTAATTATCTCGAAAAAAATGTCTTTTGTGAACTGTTCACTTTCAAAATGTCCAATATCGGCTATCAGGATTCGCCTTTGGGCATCAAAGAATTCATGATATTTGAAATCTCCTGATATATAAATATCTGCTTTTGCCTTTAGGGCATCGGGTAAAAAGGAACTTCCCGAACCTCCGCACAATGCAACACGCTTAATTTTTTTCCCTAATAAGTTGGTATACTTTATAGTTGGATTATGGAAAATTTCCTTGATCCTGTTTAGAAATCCCAACTCATCTTCCGGTTCTTCCAATTCTCCCAGAACCCCTGCTCCCACCTGATTCCAGGCATTCCGAAGCGGAATAAAATCATAAGCCGGTTCTTCGTACGGATGTCTTTTCAGCAATGCTTCAAGGACCTGATTCTTTAGGTAATCCGGTAATATAACTTCAATGCGCGTTTCCGGTTCCGAATGCAATTCATCGATTTTTCCGACAAACGGTTGTGCTTTTTCGTTGGCTTTGAAAGTCCCGGTACCATCAGCATTAAAGCTGCATGAATCATAATTTCCTATCTGCCCTGCTCCTGCTTCGAACAATGCCTGCCGGACTCCATACGAATGAAGTCTGGGCACATACGTGATCAGTTTCAGCAGTCCGTTCTGTTTCGGCTGAAGGATCCGAACATTTAGTAAGCCGATCTTCTCAGCCATCTTGCCGCTGACTCCTTTTAAGACATTGTCTAAATTGGTATGAGCTGCATAAATGGCAATATCGTTCTTAATGGCTTTTGCCACGCAGCGCTGAACTTCGTTTTGACTGGTAAGCCTTTTTAAACCGCTGAAGATAAGCGGATGATGTGAAACAATCAGGTTACAGTTCTTCCGGATAGCTTCATCGATCACTTCTTCAACAACATCAATGCAAATCAGTACGGAATTAATTTCCATTTGTGAGTCACCCACCAAAAGACCGGCATTGTCATAGCTTTCCTGCAGGGACAACGGAGCCACTTCTTCAATAAGTTCACAAATCGATTTCACATTCATACTGAATTGATCTTCAGAAAGTTATTTTATTCTGCAGCAGCAACTTCTTCTTTTACTTCTTCTTTTGTCTCTTCCTTTACTTCTTCCACAAAATCAGTAATCCCTGCGTTTATCAACAGATTATACCAGGTAATCAGCTTGCGGATATCACTTGGATATACCCGGTCACGGTCATATTCAGGAAGCACTTCGTTCATGTACTTGCGGAGATTGTCGTTATCTGCCTTTGAATCAGTAGAGCACACACCTCCGTTTTCCTTTGCTTTTACCTTTTCAAGGACTTCACCCAGCGGAACTTCCGCATCTTCGGTAAAAATAGCGATATCTCCCAGTGATACGACTTTGTCTTTCGTATAAGCAGGGATTCGTTTTCCGTCTATTAACGACTCAACAATCAACATGTTTTTACCTTGGGACACAAGTTTAAAAAGACCGGGTTTTCCGGTAACGGATAAAATTTCTTTCAGCATAATTTCTTTCGTATTTTTAAATTCGAACGGACAAATATAATATCATTTTTTATTAATTCCAATTATCAGCGATTAATAAATAACCGGGTTAATTCTTTCAACTTTATTCGGCCTTCGTAAATGGCTTTTCCAATGATCACGGCAGGTAATAGTGCTTCCTGTAATTGCTCAACATCTTTGATTGAACTTACACCTCCGCTTGCAATAAGATATAAATCGGGTTGCGAGGCCAGCATTTTTTTATACAGCTCTATGGCCGGTCCTTGCAACATGCCGTCTTTACTGATGTCGGTGCAGATAACTTTGCCGATACCCTGTTCCGTGTAATTCTTAATAAAAGGAAGTAAATCAAGGTCAGTCGTTTCCAACCACCCTCCTACGGCTATTTTTTCATCTTTCACATCGGCACCCAGGATAATCTTCTCTGCTCCAAACTTGGTAATCCACGATGAAAATATATCCGGGTTTTTTACGGCAATACTTCCTCCCGTAACCATGCTCGCGCCGCATTCAAAAGCAATACGCAGGTCATCATCCGATTTCAACCCTCCTCCAAAATCAACCACCAGTTCGGTAGACGTCGTTATTCTCTCCAACACCTTGTGATTCACGATATGATGTGCCTTCGCCCCATCCAGATCGACCAAATGTAACCGGCGGATACCTGCATCTGCAAACATTTTCGCCACTTCCAGCGGATTCTCGTTATAAACGGTTTTCTGCGCATAGTCACCTTGCGAAAGGCGGACACATTTTCCATCAATCAAATCAATGGCGGGAATTATCTCAATCACGTTGCTATTCAAAAATATAGGTTACAAATGTTCTCAAGGCTTGTCTCTATTCGAAAAGAGAAGCAAAAGTACTAAAATTTGAAGGATATAACAAATCGTATTTTCATTGAAAAATACGGTTTCGCTAAGGCTTTCCGGATCATCATCCGCTTTTTCCTGATTTGATGTCACTAACGGTTATTTATGCTTATTCCCAAACCCGGCTTACCGGCAAAAAACAATACTTTGTTTTATTTTTATAACAATCTATGATTTTAATTATTTGATAAGATAAAATGAATACATTTGCAGAAAATACGGGGAATCCTCCTGAAACCGATAAGAACCGGCCGGACACACCGGATACATAGATGCATGTACCGTTTACGGCTGTTCGCTTCTTGTCGTTTTTGATTTCATCGGTAAAACGGGATGCTCCCGGGATGCAAATGATCCGACTTGCCGGCAAGGAAGCCATAGATAAAGAATTTCTTTCAATATTATTTTTTACGGATTTGCACTTCTGAGCTGCTTTGCATACAAATTACCTGATTTATTTTTTGGATTGGTATTCTTATCCTGAAATGCTCTTAATAATATAATATGGGAATCGATTTAATTGAGTCTTTGAAAATAATACCTGCTGCAGTGATTGGACTGACGGTTCATGAATTTTCGCATGCCTATGCAGCCTATAAACTAGGTGATGACACAGCTAAAAAAGATGGCCGGTTAACCTTGAATCCTTTGAAACATATCGACTGGATAGGATTCTTTCTAATTGTAATCGCCGGATTCGGCTGGGCCAAGCCGGTCATTTTCAATCCTGAAAATCTGAAACACAAACACCGTGACGAGATTATCATATCCCTGGCCGGACCGGTTTCAAATTTCCTACTGGCTATCCTGTTCTTTGTGATAGCCAGATTACTTTATTCGACCGATTTCTTCAACGCCACAAAAACCGGACTTGCCATCATTAATATGATCATGATCTGGGGAGTGATAAACTTCGGTCTGTTCATTTTCAACCTGATACCACTTCCACCGCTTGATGGATCGCATCTTTACCTGACCTTTTTAAAGGAGATTCATCCGAAACTCATGATGAATATCTACAAATACGGTACCATAGCGCTGCTGGCCATCATTGTTGCTGAAAGTCAGTTTAAAATTGAGATTCTGCATATCTCCGAAATTGTAAATTATTTAGCTTCCGGCATTATTCAACTCCTGTCTTTTCACTAAAGACAACTGGCGATAAGACTTACTCAAACTCGTTTATAGTTTTCCGGATAATCTCCGTACATTCCTGTAACTGATCTGCAGTCATAACCAAGGGCGGTGCAAAACGTATAATGTTCGTATGCGTCGGTTTGGCCAGTAAGCCGTTGTCCATAAGTTTCAAACAGATCTCCCATGCCAAATCTTTATGACCCTCATTGTTTATAATCAGGGCATTTAATAATCCTTTTCCGCGAACAAATGAAGCAATCTTTGATGTCTCACACAGCTTCCGCATTTCGGTACGGAACATTTCGCCTAACGTAAAGGCTTTCTCTGCCAGCTGCTCATCACGGATTACTTCCAGGGCGGTAATGGCAACGACTGCCGCCATCGGATTTCCGCCAAATGTAGAACCATGCTGTCCCGGAAGTATCACCTCCATAATATCGTTGGACGCCAATACGGCGGAAACCGGATAAACTCCTCCGGCCAATGCTTTTCCCAAAATCAGGATATCGGGATGAACTTCTTCATAGTCGCATGCCAGCAATTTGCCGGTACGGGCTATTCCGGTTTGCACTTCGTCGGCGATAAACAATGCATTATGTTGGTTGCAAAGTTCATAGCACTTCTTCAGGTAACCGTCATCGGGGACATAAGCTCCTGCTTCTCCCTGAATAGGCTCTACTAAAAAGCCGGCAATGTTCGGATTTTCGTTCAATACTTTTTCAAGCGCTTCCGGGTCGTTGTAAGGAATCACGATAAAGCCAGGAGTATAAGGCCCGTAATGGTTATAGGCTTCCGGATCTACGGAAAAGGAAACAATAGTGGTGGTTCGTCCGTGAAAATTATTTTCACATACTACTATCTGAGCCGAATTCTCCGACAGGCCTTTCTTTTCATATCCCCATTTGCGGCATAACTTGATAGCCGTCTCCACCGCTTCAGCCCCGGTATTCATCGGAAGCACCCTGTCATATCCAAAGTAATGTGTTACAAACTCTTCATATCGACCCAACTGACTGTTATAAAAAGCACGCGAAGTAAGGGTTAATTTCCAGGATTGCTCTATCAGGGTGTTGATAATTTTCGGATGACAATGTCCCTGATTTACGGCCGAATATGCCGATAAAAAATCAAAATATCTTTTACCGTTCACATCCCATACAAACACACCTTCTCCCCGTTCGAGTACGACCGGAAGGGGATGATAATTGTGAGCACCGTATTTATCCTCAAGGTTCATTAATTCAGAGGCTGTAAGTTCTTTCTTTTCCATATTCCTGTTTTAAATTTTTTATATTCAATCCCTTACACGGGATAAAAAATGTATTATTCATGAGGGTTCCCGTTTTTCCATCTTCCGGCGTACATTCAGGTCCAACGACTTTTGAAGTTGTAATGGGGACAGGCTGTTATTTCACGGGGTAACCGTTTTTTCAATCCTCCTGTTTACACCTTAAAATACTTCTGCCATCATACATCGTACGCTGCCTCCGCCTACCCTTTCAATGGTTGGGATGGGAATAACAATAAGTTCGTTATAGGTTGATAACCGGGTAATCTGTTCCGGGGTCAATGATTCGTATGCACACCGGGACAATACCAGAAATCGGGTACCTTCGCTATTTTCAACCTGTAACATATTACCGGCAAAGCAGTTCATCTGCCGTTCGGAGATAGTAATAATTTCCTTCCCTGATTTTTCCAATGAAGCTATCACCGACTTGCATTCCCCGGCATCATCAATCGTATCGGTGCATATAACGGCGTATCGGTCAGCCACCGACATCATCACATTAGTATGGTAAATCGGAAGTCGCTTTCCATCAACCGATTGATTAGACCGGAAATATACCGGTTCCAGATCAAACGCTGTACAGAATTGCAGGAATAAACTTTTATCGGTACGTTCCGATAAGGTGGCATAGGCTATTTTATTCACCCGATCCAAAATCATGCTTCCGGTTCCTTCCAAAAATAAATTCTCTTCCTCCCAAAACGTAAAATCATCAACATTATTAATGACTGATCCCTGTCCGTTGATCAACAAAAGAATATCGCTCCTCCGCTCCTGCCGCCTGTTCGCTGCAAACATCGGGTATAATACGACCTGCCCGCCTTCATGAAATGAAATCCAATTGTTTGGAAAAATTGAATCGGGTGTATGCGGTTCCGGCGTATCTCTCACGACCAGCATGTTGATTCCTTTCTTTCTCAATAAATCGACCATTCCATGAAACTCAGACAAAGCATATCGCTGAATATCAGCATCGGTTAAATCAACCGGATGCTGGAAATAATTATTTACGGCCGTCTGATCGTTGTACCCGAAAGCTACCGGTTCGATCATTAGTATCGTATTTGTTGTTTGTTTAATCATATTTTACTTCTTATCATGATTCTTAACCTGGAAAAGGCATAGCCAATAAAGGAGGTATTATTTATTGCAATAACACAAGACGCAATCGTCTCAGAACTCCGTTAAGGGTGATATGATTGTAATTAACTCCATATCAGGATGTTTAAGAATCCCGTAGGGGTGACATTATTTATTGCCTTTTCCTGATTTCTTTTTTCTTCTTGCTGATTTTTTGCTGCGTTTATTCTTCCGGGTAATGACTTACATCGACCGGGGTTACTTCCTGATTTTTCCGGTATCCGTTTTTTATATTATCCTTATCGGGTTCAAAGAGCTTTGTTTTACTTCATTTCTACTTTCCTGCTTACGCGGTGGGCTTTCAGACCTGTTTGTCAATCAATAATTATAATAAAAAATACGTCTGGTTAAAACATTAGATTGTAAAGCAAGCTTTTTTAACTGGGTCTTTAAATAATTCAACATTCTTATCTGCAACTTTGTTGGATGCCCTGCGGTTTAAATGCCTTTTAAACAATTCATAAGTCTCTTACCAGGGGCAGCGTGGAACAACGCAACAACCCTCCCATTTTCGAAATCTCAAAATAAGGAATACGCTCTACCGTCAACCCCCACTTATTCTCCAGTTGCTCGTTCAACCGCGTAAATCGTTGTTCGGAAACGACTACCGTTGGAGAAATGGAAAACACATTGGTATTCATAGCGTACATTTCTTCCATCGTTATATCAAAAACATTTTCACGGCCGAACAGTTCCACCAACATAGCATAGTCTTTTTCATTCGAAAAGCCATCTTTATAGATAATCACTTTATCGCTCCCCACCGGCATAAAAGTACAGTCTAAATGCAACACGCCCCGGCGCGGATCCGTATTATGTTTTTTAAGTTCCAGCGGAACAAATGTCTTTTCCGGAAGTATCTCTTTCAGGAAGTTGAAAGCATACAGGTTCGTGCGGGCTGTTTTCAGTTGAGGATAGTCTGGTTTCGTGTAAAGACCCACAAATACCCGGTCGTTCAGCAAGACCACGTCGCCCCCTTCCACGTGTGCCTTCTCGGGTAAATTATAAATTTTATTGTACGGAATCTGATCGTATACTCCCTCATAAGCTTCTTTCTCGTCCTCCCTGTCGGGGATAATATTCGAATTAATAATCTTATCGTCGACCACAAACGCCACATCGCGTGCAAATACCTGATTGCAGTTTTCCAGTGTCCACGGACGAAAAACCTGCACATTGTATTTCAACAACACTTTTTCGAATGTGCTCATTTCTTTATAGATAGACTCTTCGGTCGGGTACACTCCATGTATAACCGATTCATACGATTTGGCATCAAATACCTTGTCTATTGTAGGTACTTTCCCAATCGAACCGGGCTGCCCCAACACGACAGCACGAAGCGTGGAAGTTTCATTTTTTACATTCAGATTCATAATACCTATTTTTGGCAAAGATACAACCTCCCGTTTATATTTTAAATAGGAAACAGCAAAAAATGTTGAATTATTGCATAAATATTTATTTACCCGATATTTCGATCCTTGTTGTTTTGCCTTTGCTCCTACTTTCGGTCTTCCTTCATCCCTGGTTTATTCTTGCTTTACTTATATATAAATCATATATAAAACATATATAATTCATATATATTCCGTATATAACCCTTATTTATATAGATATGTATTATATATGAATTATATAAGGATCATTATTGAAAAATATAGCGTTTACTCAAAAACAAAGGAAGACCGAACATAGACCGAACGTAGAACAAGCCATGTACTCCTGCTGTTCCTGAATTGAAATGAGATTCCGGAATCTTGATCGATGCGGAATGTGCAGGGTGTCTGCTAAAGATCGTTATCTGCTTTCCATAGTTTGTGAAAAATTAGTATTTTTGCAGTCTGATCCGGTACTTTGAGAGTTTATCACACCACTACCTGCGAAAACCGGTAAAGATGAATAATGTTGCCATTCAGCCAAATCGGGATTAGCAGTCATCAACACATGTACCATTACTTGCCTTTAAAACAAACAAAATTTTTTAAATGAAACAATATACCGGCATTGGACTTTATTTATCCAACGCATCGAATAAGAACCATATCCTGGAACAGATCATGGCAAACCATTTTTTGCGGGAATATATCGATTTGAGTACTTTAAAGGGGGTATTACATTCCACTCTGACCATCAACCGCTTTGTGGAAGATGAGATACGTCACGACAGGTTTCTGATTCGGACGAATGAAAATGCAAGCCTGGAATCGATGTCCAGCGGTCAACAGAAAAAGGCATTGTTGATGTACCTGATTGCTCAGAAGCCTCATTATATGGTACTTGATGACGTATACAGTCATATTGACAAAGCAACACAGGAGTCGATCACGGTTACGCTTGGAGAGTTGGCGGAAAGCACGTTGCTGATTCAGGTCTTTTTCCGTAAATACGATAAACTGCCTTGCATCGATACGGTGCTGACGATTGACGAAAACAACGCCATCGTGAAAGAAGAAAATGCCGTAACATTTATGGCAACTGCACCGGCACAAGATGCCGGTTTAAAACGTTTTATGCTTCCCGATGGATATGATGACAAACATGACGATATCAATCCGTTGATACAACTGAATGCAGTATCGGTGCGGTACGTTGAAAAACCGGTGCTGGACAAAATAAGCTGGACAATTGAAAAAGGGGAATTCTGGCAACTGGTGGGACCCAATGGTTCGGGAAAAAGTACGTTGCTGTCGATTATTATCGGGGACAATCCGCGGGGATATGGTCAGGACATGATTCTTTTCGGGAAAAAGAAAGGTTCGGGCGAATCGATATGGGATATCAAACGGCAGATCGGTTACTTCACCCCTTCTATGATTCTGCAATTTACACGCGACGACACGGTAGAAAATATGATTATTTCGGGATTGATGGATTCGGTGGGCCTGTATGTTAAGCCAAGCGATTTACAAAAAGACGTTGCCAGGCGATGGATGGAAATGCTGGGGCCGTCGTACCGCAATAAATCCTTTCAGAGTCTCTCGATAGGACAACAACGCATGGTGATGGTCGTCCGGGCGATGGTGAAACATCCGCCACTCCTTATCCTGGACGAACCAACGATCGAGCTGGACGATGAAAACAGCCGGCTCTTTATTGAAATGATCAATATCCTGGCCTCTGCAAAAAAGATTGCGATCGTATATGTATCGCATCGTGAAGAACCGGACCTGAAACCGGATAAGGTTTTTGAACTGGTACCCGGGGCTGAAGGATCTGTCGGGATTGTCTCCGAAAGATGATTCAAGTGATTTAAATGAGAAAAATGATTATAAAGCCCTGCTTTCGCAGGGCTTTTGTTTTTTGGTTTTATTTACAAAAAGTAAGTATTTCGCAGGCAACAATACGATCTCAGACATTCAATAGTTTTGCAAAACAGAGTGCATCTTCCTTGCAAAACACCGGATAAATTTACAGGAGACTAAATAACTGGATTCCAACAACAGGTATCGGGAAACTGAATCTGATACTTTACCGACATCATCGTAAATAGCGATGGGGTCAGTTTAGTGAATATACCGTCAATCCAGAAAGTTTATATAAATTTATTGAAAAATAAATGATTATTTTTTTGGATTAATTCATAATATCATTTAACTTTGCAGGCATGTTTTTTATGAATAAAAAGGTTATTAAGTTAGTGAAGCCATTACGACCAGAATAAAACCGTGAAAGAAACGGTTTGGCACTGAAATGCGCAGAAGCCGAAAAGCGAGAGAGTAGGCAAAAATAAAAAAACAAACCGTTATGAAAACAAAAATTTTACATTTCGTTGTTGTATTCTGTTTTTTAGGATGTCTTTCAGTAAAAACAGTTGCTATAAATTACACCATTACCTTTACCGGAACAGGAGCAAGCTATGAGGTGAGCAGTGTAATTGTTCAGAATCTTACCCAAGGTACTTCGGTCACTGTACCCGCCGGAAATGTGTTGAATTTATTGGATGCAACCAATGCTGTAGAACAAGTGAGTTCAAACAATGAAATGATTCGTGTTTACCCGGCCTCAATGAATGGAAAATCCATAGTTTCTTTTTACGCCAAGCAAGCAGGCATTACTCAACTCAATGTCTTTAGCATTGATGGCAGAAAGGTTGCCGGAATAAGTACCGGTTTACAAGCAGGCAGTAATAGGTTTGAGTTATCCTTGCCAAAAGGAGTTTTTGTTATTCAGGTTACCGGAAATGAATATGCTTACTCTGCCAAACTGCTGAATCAAACCGAAACACAGGGTAAACCGGAAATAGTTTACGCAGACATAGAAAAACCAGCAGTATTTAGCCCGCAAAAGACGAAGAGTTCTGCCCTGAATGTAACCACCATGTCTTATACTGCCGGCGACCGATTACTTTATAAAGGAATTTCCGGAATTCCCGAAATTCCCGCACATTTCGGAAACTTCAGCACTATAGTAACCGATGTACCAACCGGTGACAAGACCACGAATTTTAGTTTTGCTGCCTGTACAGATGCTGATAATAATAACTATACAGTGGTAACTATCGGTACACAGACCTGGATGGCAGAAAACCTAAAGACCACCCGATATAACGATAACACCGCTATTCCGTTGGTAACCGACAATACAGCATGGACAAACACTCCCGGTTATTGCTGGTACAATAATGATGCCGCCACATATAAAAACACATATGGAGCATTGTATAACTGGGACGCGTTAAAAACCGGCAAGTTAGCTCCCACGGGCTGGCACGTACCCACCGATGCCGAGTGGACTACCCTGCAAAGTTACCTGACAGCAAGTGGCTATAATTACGATGGTTCCACTTCGGGTAACCATTTTGCTAAATCATTAGCTGCCACCACTAATTGGACTACCTACACAGATGCAGGCACCATCGGTAATGACTTAACAAAAAACAACAGTACCGGTTTTTCGGCTTTTCCGAGCGGTTATCGCAACAGTAATGGGTTCGACTTCTCAAGTACCAGCAGTAGTTGGTGGAGTACAACCATAGACGATACCGGCGGTATTTTGCACAGGAACCTGAGTTACCTCAAGAGTGATCTGAACCGGGTTAGTAACTCATTAGGAAACGGTTACAGCGTTCGTTGTATCCAGGATGGACCACCTCCACTCGTTATCATTACGAACCCTGACGTTCCGATAGCTATCGAGTATCCGATTCTTACCACTACAGCAATAACTTCCTTTTGTGGCGATATAAATAACAACACAGCAGTGGGTGGAGGAAACATAACGCAAGGTGCAACGATAACAGCCAGAGGAGTATGTTGGAGTACTTCTGCAAATCCAACTATAACGAACTCAAAAACTATAGATGGCACAGGAAGAGGCACCTTTACAAGCACCCTCACCGGATTAACAGCACAGACCTACTATGTACGTGCTTATGCTACGACTCCTACTGGTACCACGTATGGAAATCAGGTAGTTTTTTCAATAGAGGTAGTGTCAAGTAGAATAGCTAACCCGAACCCGGGAGATGAATAAAACGTTCATAGAAGAACTCATTACCACCTGTGATAACCGGCCAGTACAAGAGAAATAGAAAAAGCACTAAAGATAAAACAGGAATATGAAAGCGAAAAATAGTAATGTTATTACACTTGACCAATTCAAGGATAAGAATTACGGAAACCTCGGAACAGAAAAACGGGATAAACTGGAAGAAGGATATAGTTAATAACTTTTCCAAAGTTTGGAACTTTGGAAAAGTTGAATTACGAAAAGTATACAACGCTTACGCTTGTTCGGTTACTTCTATTTTCAGGATTTTATCATCCTGACGGATCAAGTCAATGACCTCCATACCTTCGACCACCTTGCCAAAGCAGGTATGCTGACGATCTAGGTAAGAAGTACTTTTTCTTGAATGACAGATAAAAAGCTGAGATCCGTCGGGATTGTGTCCGAAAGGTAATTCGGATGATTTAAATGAGAAAAATGATTATAAAGCTCTGCGAAAGCAGAGCTTTTATTTTTTAGTTTTATTTGCAAAAAGTAAGTATTTCGCAGGCAACAATACAACCTCAGACATTCAATAGTTTTGCAAAACAGAGTGCACCTTCCTTGCGAAGCACAGGATAAATTTTCGGGAGACTAAACGACTGGATTCCAACAACAGGTATCGGGAAACTGAATCTGATACTTTACCGACATCGTCGTAAATAGCGATGAGGTCGGTTTGGTGAATATACCGTCAATCCAGAGAGTTTATATAAATTTAACGAAAAATAAATGATTAATTTTTTGGATTAATCTATAATATCATTTAACTTTGCAGGCATGTTTTTTATGAATAAAAAGGTTATTTTAGAAGGCAAAAAGGCATTATTATATTTATACATTTTATCAGGACAGATAAAACAGAGGTATTGGATTGGAAATATATTTCATATTCGTAATCTGGAATTAAGTACATTCTAACGATTTAAACACCGGCATTTTGCCCAATAAAGAGAATATCGCTTATTTATCAGAACCTATAGTGACTGATTTTTACCGATTGGTAATATTATGATTTTTTGTGACGACTTCGCGATCACACCCTAAATATCAATCTAAGTTAGTGAAGCCATCACGACCAGAATAAAACCGTAAAAGAAACGGTTTGGCACTGAAATGCGCAGAAGCCGAAAAGCGAGAGAGTAGGCAAAAATAAAAAAACAAACCGTTATGAAAACAAAAATTTTACATTTCGTTGTAGCATTCTGTTTTTTAGGGTCTCTTTCAGTAAAAACAGTTGCTATAAATTACACCATTACCTTTACTGGAACAGGAGCAAGCAATACGGTAAACAGTGTAATTGTTCAGAATCTTACCCAGGGTACTTCGGTAATTGTACCCGCCGGAAATGTGTTGAATTTATTGGATGCACCCAATGCTGTAGAACAAGTGAGTTCAAACGATGAAATGATTCGTGTTTACCCGACCTCAATGAATGGAAAATCCATAGTGTCTTTTTACGCCAAGCAAGCAGGCATTGCTCAACTCAATGTCTTTAGCATTGATGGCAGAAAGGTTGCCGGAATAAGTACTGGTTTACAAGCATGTAATAATAGGTTTGAGTTATCCTTGCCAAAAGGAGTTTTTGTTATTCAGGTTACCGGAAATGAATATGCATACTCTGCCAAACTGCTGAATCAAACCGAAACACAGGGTAAACCGGAAATAGTTTATGCAGACATAGAAAAACCGGCAGTATTTAGCCCGCAAAAGACGAAGAGTTCTGCCCTGAATGTAACCACCATGTCTTATGCTGCCGGCGACCGATTGCTTTATAAAGGAATTTCAGGAAACTACAGCACTATAGTAACCGATGTACCAACCGGTGACAAGACCACGAATTTTAGTTTTGTGGCCTGTACAGATGCCGATAATAATAACTATACAGTGGTAATTATCGGTACACAGACCTGGATGGCAGAAAACCTGAAGACCACCCGATATAACGATAACACCGCTATTCCGTTGGTAACCGATAATACAGTCTGGACAACCACTCCCGGTTATTGCTGGTACAATAATGATGCCGCCACGTATAAAGACACATATGGGGCATTGTATAACTGGTACACGGTAATAACCGGCAAGTTAGCTCCCACGGGTTGGCACGTGCCCAGCGATGCCGAGTGGACCACCCTGCAGAGTTACCTGACAGCAAGTGGCTATAATTACGATGGTTCCACTTCGGGTAACTATTATGCTAAATCATTAGCTGCCACCACTAATTGGACTACCTACACAGATGCAGGCACCATCGGTAATGACTTAACAAAAAACAACAGTACCGGTTTTTCGGCTCTTCCGAGCGGTTATCGCAATAGTAATGGGTTCGACTTCTCAAGTACCAGCAGTAGTTGGTGGAGTACAACCATAGACGATACCGGCGGTATCTTGTACAGGAACCTGAGCTACCTCAAAAGTGATCTGAACCAGGTTAACAACTCATTGGGAAACGGTTACAGCGTTCGCTGTATTAAAAATGGACCACCTCCACTCGTTATCACTAACCCTGACGTTCCGATAGTTATTATTGACCCAGGCAATTCAGCAGTTGTTCTTATGGTTCCGGTTCTTACCACTACAACAATACCTTCCTTTTATAGCTATTGGGACTCAGCATTGGGTGGAGGAAACATAACGAGTGGTGGAACGATAACAGCCAGAGGAGTATGTTGGAGTACTTCTGTGAATCCAACCATAGCGGACTCAAAAACTATAGATGGTACAGGAACAGGCACCTTTACAAGCACCATCCCCGGAGGATTAACGCCACAGACCAGATTATTACCACGAACCTACTATGTACGTGCTTATGCTACGAACAGTGCTGGTACCGGGTATGGAAATCAGATAAGTTTTAAAGTACAACCAGTGCCAAGAAAATAGTTGTCTCGGGCAAATAATAAAACGTTCATAGAAGAACTCATTACCACCTGTGATAACCGGCCAGTACAAGAGAAATAGAAAAAGCACTAAAGATAAAACAGGAATATGAAAGCGAAAAATAGTAATGTTATTACACTTGACCAATTCAAGGATAAGAATTACAGTAACCCCGGAAACATAAAAAACGGGATAAACTGGAAGAAGGATATAGTTAATAACTTTTCCAAAGTTTGGAACTTTGGAAAAGTTGAATTACGAAAAGCATACAACGCTTACGCTTGTTCGGTTACTTTTATTTTCAGGATTTTATCATCCTGACGGATCAAGTCAATGACCTCCATACCTTCGACCACCTTGCCAAAGCAGGTATGCTGACGATCCAGGTAAGAAGTACTTTTTCTTGAATGACAGATAAAAAACTGAGATCCGTCGGGATTGTGTCCGAAAGGTAATTCGGATGATTTAAATGAGAAAAATGATTATAAAGCTCTGCGAAAGCATGACTTTTGTTTTTTAGTGATTCCTTACAAAAAGGAAGTATTCACCGGGAAGCATATAACATCAGACATTCAATAGTTTTGCAAAACAGAGTGCACCTTCCTTTCAGAACAGCGGTTAAATTCACGAGGAACTAAACGATTGAACTCCAGCAGCAGGTATCAGAAAACTGAATCTGTTATTTTACCGACCTTGTCTTAAATAACGATGGGATAGGTTTGGTGAGTATACAGTCAATTCAGAGGGTTTATGGAAATTTCGAAAAAACAGATGATTTATTTTTTTGATTAATTCATCATATCATTTAGCTATACCGACGTTTTTTTCATGAATAAAAAGGTTATTTTATATGGCAAAAAAGCCTTATAAAATCAATATATTTAAATTAATCGCTGAGGAAATATATTCAGTAACAATAAAGAAATCAATAATTTTCAAGTGATACCGGAACAATTCGTTTACAGGATTGTTTTATTTAAATAGTGAATAATTCCGTATAAATTATTGATTTTTAAAACAACAATTTGCTTGTCACAGATAAAAAGGACAATGCCCGGTTTTATTACGTTTTACAAGAATGATTATATACATACGGGTTTCATGGGCTCTGATAATTAAGATCGTGGATATTATTTGATCTTACTTCCTCTGCAAGATTTGTTATGACCTCTGTATTTTATAGTTTTCTCAGTCTTGAATTTAGGAAAACCTCCGAGAGTTTTACCTAAATTTGATCTACCAGTTATGTCAACCAATGCTTAAAAGACAAGATACCGTTCAGTGATTCATCTAACAAATTAATTGCATTGGTTAGCCCATACTTATGAGTAAACAAAATAAAAATATAGAAGAACTGACATCAAGGTTAATCCTTGATAATAACGAAAATGCAAAAGAGTTATATGCTGCGAATAAAAGAGTTGTCTCTAAGAATGAAGATACGGAAAAACAGGTAGCGGAATTAATAGTTGCTAACGAGGAAAATGCCTTAGCTTTAATCATAGTAAATAAAGAGCTTGATGTTCAAAGTAATGAGAGTGAAAAAAGAGCCATCGAGTTAGTCAATGCTTACAAAGAACTTAAAAATACAGATAGAAAACTTGCGCATCAAAAAAAAGAAAAAGAAAAACGGGCAGCTGAATTAATTATAGCCAATAAAGAGCTTGTCTTTCAGGACGAAGAGAAAGAAAAACGGGCAGCTGAACTCATCATAGCCAATGAAGAGCTTGCCTTTCAAAATGAAGAAAAAGAAAAACGGGCAGCTGAATTAATTACAGCCAATAAAGAGCTTGTCTTTCAGGACGAAGAGAAAGAAAAACGGGCAGCTGAACTCATCATAGCCAATGAAGAGCTTGCCTTTCAAAATGAAGAGAAAGAAAAACGGGCAGATGAATTAATTACAGCCAATAAAGAACTTGTCTTTCAAAATAAAGAAAAAGAAAAACGTGCTGCCGAACTCATTATAGCCAATAAAGAGCTTGCCTTTCAAAATGAGGAAAAGGAAAAACGGGCTGCAGAATTAATCATAGCCAATAAAGAGCTTGCTTTTCAAAATGAAGAGAAGGAAAAGCGAGCTGCAGAATTAATCAAAGCCAACAACGAATTTCAACAATCAGAAGAAAACTTCCGCCGTTCCATTTCAGAATCACCGTTGGGAATATGTATAATTTCCGTTGATGGTTGTACTATGTATGTCAATAAAGCCCTGCTTGATATTTATGAATACAAAAGTCTGGAAGAATTCAGAAGCATCCCGGTCATAAACCGGTATAATCCAGAATGTTATGTTCAATATCTGGAAAGGGAAGCAAGATTTGACGCCGGTAAACAAGCTTCTGATTATGAGCTGAGTATTATACGCAAAAATGGAGAAACCCGGTATATAAAAGCCTGGATGAAAGAGATTCTGTGGAATGACATCAAACATTATCAGGTCATCAGTCTGGATATTACGGAGCAAAAGCAGGCGGAAGAAGCATTAAAAGAATCACAGCAAGAATTGAGAAAATTTGCCATGCATTTGCAAAATGTCCGCGAAGAAGAAAAAATAGCGTTGGCCCGCGAAATACATGATGATCTGGGGCAGATGCTTGTCGCTTTAAAGATTGATTTAGGTCTGTTTAAGCAAAAGGTATCAAAAAGAAGAGAATCTATCGGTTTAGAAGATATGTTATCCAAATTTAATAACCTTTTGAATTTGGTTGATAAAACCATTAAAACAACCCGAAGGATTATGACCGGTCTGCGACCCGAGATAATTGACTCACTTGGATTTATTGAAGCTGCAAAGTCCTATGTACTTGAATTCGAAGAAAGGTATCACCTAGCCTGTCAGTTTAATTGTATAATTTCGGAACTAAATACAACTCTTCAGCAATCGGTAGCATTATTTCGCATCTTACAGGAAGCCCTGAACAATGTGGTAAAACATGCCGAAGCAACAGCCGTAAAGATTCATGTGAATATCTACGAAAATAAATTAATTCTCGAGATTCAAGATAACGGAATAGGATTTGATGAAAATCATAAAATCAGACAAGATTCGTACGGGATGATTGGGATGAAAGAAAGGGTTATTTTGTTGGAGGGTGAATTGATTATTACCGGCAAACCTGGAAAAGGAACATGCGTAAGGGTTGAGATGCCCTATACCGGTTAATTCTATCAGTTCTATTAATAGCAGACCTGACAATATAAAATCTGTCCGTTACGAATTATTAAAACCAAGAACTAACCACAACAGAACACAAAAACAAAGAAGAACACAATAGAAAACAGCTAAAATTTTATTTCTTTTGAGTAACCCAACTTTTCCTACGTTTGGAACGTTGGAAAAGTTGGGTTACTAAAAGCATACAACCACAAAGGCCGGAAAGAGCAATTCTTTCCGGCCTTTGTGGTTAAAACCAACGCTTACGCTTGTTCGGTTACTTCTATTTTCAGAATTTTATCACCCTGACGGATCAGGTCAATGACTTCCAGACCTTCGACTACCTTGCCAAAACAGGTATGCTGACGATCCAGATGAGAAGTATTTTTTCTTGAATGGCAGATAAAGAATTGAGATCCGCCGGTATTGCGTCCGGCATGAGCCATCGACAACACTCCTCTGTCGTGAAACTGATTGCCGCCGGTCAATTCGCAGGGAATCGTATAACCCGGGCCACCAGCACCCGTACCGTCAGGACAACCGCCCTGGATAACGAAATCAGGGATAACACGGTGGAAAGTTAATCCATCGTAAAATCCGCTGGTAGCCAGCTTAATAAAGTTTGCAACTGTTTTAGGAGCATCCTGCTCGTAAAACTCAACCTGCATATCTCCTTTTTCGGTAATGATTTTTGCCGTTTTCATTCTTATGTATTTATAATTGTTTTATTGTTATTCCGGTGCAAAGGTCGTGATGTTTTTCGTTATTTCCAAATATCCTGAGCGGGATTCTTTTTATTTAAGTACTGACAAAGGAATCTCTTCATAACAAACCTTTCCAACATTCGGAAGGTTGAAATACTTAGAAGCCTTATTTTAATCCGCTAAAGATATAGCTATAAACGGCATTATTGAGTTCCGGTTGGGGCTTCAGGAAGCTTTTGGTCAGTAATCCCGGGGGTGAAATCATTTCACGTCCGATCATTTCTTCAATCGTATGGTAAAATGGCAACGATGTTTTGCCTACCAGCAAGGGTGAAAGATCATTGTTTTCTTCCCAGAAACGCAAGATAGTGATAAATCCGCTTAAATAAAGGTGATCTTTCGTGAAGCCACCGCCCCGAAAAATCCGGGTAACAATACTAAATGACAGATTGGGATCTACATTATAATCGTTACGGAGCAGGTTGAAGCATTCGATAAAACTGGCTCCACTACACATCTGATCAACAATAATAGCACGTAACGCGAATTTCTTTAATCGCTGCAACGTAATATTTCCGCTCAGATATTCGGCCAGGATGGCTAATCCTTCCTGAGTCATGGTATTAACCGGCAAGCCTACATTGAATATTTTAAGCTGTTGTTTGCTTGAATTCATAGTCGTTACCATGTGAACACCGATTTCATGTTCAATCAAAGCCTGTAATTCTTTTCGCTTAAACTGAGCCTGCGGTTGAATGAGAATGCTCTTTTTGGAATTCAACACCATCACCTGGGAAATAACCCGATTACTCAATTCGATCTTAGCCTTAATATTATATTCATTCAGGGCATCTTTAAAAACTGCCATAGCAGCCTGAGCATCATAGATGGGCTCCTTTTTTGCTTCATTGGGGATATCAGGCAGGGACAAGACATAGCTGGCGTTCTGCAGATCTTTTTTGGACGGACGTCCGAAATAGCGTAATGAATTATACAGGAATTTATTGCTGTTAAGCGTATTGATCATGTCTATTTTATCAAAATAGCTATTGATAACCGAACGATACAATTCGCGGATTGACACATCCTGAATATCCAGAATAGGAATGCTCATTAGCTTTTGCTTCAGGCTAAACGAGTTGATCTTGATGGGATTGTACTTGAAATTCGGGAGTTCAGTAAACTTATTTTTGAAAAAACGGTTTTTTTCGTTCGCCGTATTGATCGGGTTTACTTCTGCCAATAATTCAATGTTTTTAAGCAACGAATAAATGTCTTTATCTATTTTCAACAAGTTCTTGTTATTGCTTTTATCCAACAGGCTGATGGTAGAGAGGTGATGCCATTTCTCCAGCTTCTGGCAGAAGAAGTTGGCATTATCAAGAATTGCTTTCTTCAGATTCACCTGCAGCAGCCGTATAATCTTGGGATACGAATCACCGGTAAGTTCGTCGCAATAGACTTTTTTTATTTCGGTAGGAAGAACCAGCGTATGGGAAAAATGGGCGTTGATATATTCCGCATTATATCCGTTACCCTGAAAGACATCATTTTCGGCCGTGACATTTTGAATATCAGGCAGTGCGATTTTCTTTAAGACCCCGAACCAGTTCTGAACCGTATCCTGATAACGTGTTAAATCAATTTGTGCCGTACCTACATTGAACAGTGGCACTTCCCTATCCCACCTCTTATGATTATACGAGTGGATATCATACACGCAACATCCCCCGAAGAGCGCTTCCAGTTTTGAAATAAGAGCCTGAAGGATCTTGTAATAAACGGCATGTTTATGTTTGCTGAGCCTGATTTCCTGAGCAGTAAGTTTCTTCTTCCATACTTTCTTACCCCATGCCTCATCATAGACACACTCTTCCGGTTTCCGGTTTAAATCGTACTCAAAGCGTGAATCGTTAGCAATGATAGTGATGGGCATCGATTTTATAAAATCTTCGGTAAAGGGATCTTCCTCATACCACCGCTGATACTCGTTCAATGCCATCTTGGACTGTAAATCATGCCTTAACAGACTTCCATTGTGAATAGCCGTACAACAGAAAGGAACATATTTCGTTATTTTTATTTTAATACCGCCATCAATAGTCTCCAACTCAAAAAGCTTCTCCTCTTCAATACTCTTAATAATTTCACTAACATCAACTTTGCTTATCTTCATATAGTTAATCCGATCTGATATTTTACTTCTTCAACTGTCTTTCGGCTACCACCTGTTCCAAAAAATCAATAATATTCTCCTGAAGTTTCACATTATTCAGCTTATTGATATCCACAATGGTGCCCGGACTCAGGACATTTATTTCAATCAGCTTTCCACTGATAATATCCAGACCGGCAAAATAGATTCCATCTTCCACCAGTTTCTTACCGATAATGGCACACATAGCTTTGTCCTTCTTCGTCAGCTTATAGCTTTCAACGCTACCACCGGCTGAAATGTTCGACCGCATATCCCCTTTTGCTGGAATTCGCCTGAGCGCACCAATCGGCTTACCATTGAGCATAAGGACCCTGACATCACCATTCTCCGCTCCTTCTACATATTCCTGCAGAATGACGTAGTTCGATTCTCCCTTCGACTTATTGATATAGAATTCAAGAAGCGATTTGATATTATCCTTCGCCGATTTCTCCACCACGATTACCCCACGACCACCATAACCATCGAGAGGCTTCATAATCATTTTATCCTTTTCAGATTGCTGTATGACACTCAGCAGATAATCAATGTTTTTGGAAACAAAGGTAGTGGGAATAATCTCTTTCGTCGGATCATAATAAGCTGCCGTGTAAATCTTATTGTTGGCTTCCCGCAATCCATTCACCGAATTCAGAATAAATGTTTCGTCTTTTACCGAATCCAGGAAGTTCAGGACAAAGGGATCCAACGGAGGATTATCGCGCATAAAGATAGCATCAAAGTCCTTCAATACCCGCATACTCTTCTCAAACAGGGTTGTTTGATGAAACTTAGTCATACTGCTGGAAACACCATCAGTTTTAATAATCGTCTGGCAATTGCTTAACGTTACACTATCCCTTATGGTAAGATTCTGTGGCGTTGTAATGGAAACTTCGTGTCCACGCAGCGCACATTCATGCACCAGTCGAATCGTGGAATCCTGCTTAGGCTTTATGGTCTCCCACGGATACATAATGAAACATACCTTCATATTTTTAGTCTTTATTAAATGGATTATGATGTTGTTGTGAAAATATACTGTTTTGTTTTATACTTCTTGAAATCAGACCTCTCCCCCTGCCCTCGCCCAAGGAGAGAGTGATAGAGCCGGGGGTTGATAAAATTATAGTTGAAATAACAAGGCACCTTTTATTTTCTGTTACTTAACTGTCGATATTATTATCATTCCAATAATTCTGCAAACATATCATATTTTCTGATATTCCTGACACAATCGGTTGAATCAACAGATAATTTAACGCCATTGTAATCAGAATGAAACCTATTGTGCTACATTGTGAGTGCGAATTGAGAGTGCGATTGAGAGTGCGATTGAGAGTGCGATTGAGAGTGCGATTGAGAGCGCGACTACAGTACGAGAATAGGTCTTGTCGCGCCCTCAATAAAACAGAAAGCGGATTGTCGTCGCACTCCCAACAAAACGCTATAAATTAAATTGCATACCCCGACAAGGTTTCGTAACTTTGTCCGGTATTTAAGGGCATATACTGAAGTACAGGACAGTCCTGTTGAAGAGGATTATGCCTACTGTTGTTTAGTTAGTTTCTATTTTTACCAGACATGAATTCTACTGCTCCCGGAGACAGGCGAAAGGCCTATCTCTTTCTGACTCTTACCACGGCTATTTGGGGTAGCCTGTATGTTGTTACCCGCATTGCCCTGGAGACCGTTCCACCCATTACCTTGCTCCTCGCCCGTTATATAATAACTTCTGCAGCACTCTTTGCCCTGATCCGGCATGGCGGGCATAACATGCATATTAAGCGTGAAGACCGGAAATACTTTCTCTTTATCGGGGTTGTGGGTTATTTCGTCTCGGTAGGTGCACAAGTAATCGGTACTAAATATGCCGGTGCTTCGGTAGCTTCGCTGATCAATGCCATGAATCCGGTGTTTATCACGCTGTTTGCCGTGCTTATCCTGAAGGAAAAGCTTACGGCTGGTAAAGTTATCGGGACACTCGCTACACTGGCAGGAGCCTATGTGATACTGGGAGGAGCTCACGGAGTCGGAGCTGTGTGGGGTATCGGCTTCTCGCTTCTATCCGTTTTGTTATGGTCACTCACCTCGGTGTCCGTACGCCATATTACCCGAACCTACGATCCGATAGTAGTGACCACCTACGCTGTTTTTCTGGCTATGCTCTGTTCCATACCGGCAGCGGGCATAGAGCTTGCCCTGACTCCTCATAGCGGGCTATTTTCGCTGACCAACATACTCTGTTTTTTATACCTGGGGATTGTTGCTACGGCCCTGCCCAATCTGTTGTGGAACAAAAGCCTTTCCATTATCGAAGCAAGTACCTGCTCCCTGTTCTACCCGATCCAGCCACTGGTATCCGTCCTGCTGGGCATTACGCTTCTGAACGAGAAGGTAAACATTAATTTTGGCATTGGTGCCGTTCTTATTGTGGGAGGAATCCTGTATGCCCTATTGTCGGAAAGGAGTAAGTAGTTTAAAGGTTTATAGGTTTATAGGTTTAGGAGTTTAGGGTTGTAATGCGAGCCGTAAGAAGACCGAACCAAAGAGGCAGAACGCAAATGACACCAAAAGCACAACTGAACGCAACTAAAGACTGATTTCATAACTTTAAAACAGTGGTTTAACTGACTGATTCTTCTTGACAGATAGATTCATAGTATGCCAAGAAATACATAATTTGAAGAATAAAGTACTATCAGTCTCTTTGACTACCTGTTTCCTACCTTCTTTTATAACAAAGATAAAATTTTACGATAATCCTTTCAGCATTCGTATGTTGAATCCAACTTAATGCTTCGTTGAGACGTCTCTGTTCCTTCTCTGTTTGTTCGTACTTCCGATAGGGTTTAGATAGGGTTTAGATAGGGTTCGGATAGGTAGACCTATCTGAACCCTATCCAAACCCTAACCGAAGTCTCTCTGATTCCCCTTCATACCAAGAATAAATAGTATCCTTTCAGTAAGGTATAAGAGCACGAACAACGGCTGTTTAATTTTATAAATTGAATTATTCTTAGGTTTGTTTAAAATAAATCCACAAATTGTTGGAGCTGTTAAAAAGAGTTTGTACTTTTGGTGCGGAAATAAGCTTATAGCTGCCAGTGAACAGGATAGATATGACAGAAAATTGTCTGAATCAGAATTTACAGAATTATTGAATTTACAGAATAAGACAAGAAAGCTGATTGCAGACTAAAAAGGTTCCGTTGACAGGTACGATTATCGGATGTGCTGTAAAGGTTCAGAATACTCCGATTAATCCAGAAGATGTACAGTCAGCACAAGCAAAAAATCGGATCGTTGCTTACTGGTTTGAAAAAGGATTATTGATAAACTTGTGACTACACGCCTGCAATACAAGTTAATCATTCATTCAATACTTCATTATAAAAATTCTGATTCGGACAGTTTAGCAGGTATTGTTTTGAACTATCCATTGGTTGCAAGTAATCAAACCTGAACTAAAGAGGGGTTTTTGAGTCTAAGTTTCCGCGTCATTCAAAACGACACAGTGGTCGCAAATGATTAAACTTAGACTGAAAAAGTACATTAATTACGAAAATAAAATAAATCCTTAAATATATCACAACAATGAAGACAATACTTAATAAAATAGATGAACTTATAGAGTACCCTTATGAAAAAAGTTCGCAAAATTATATAAATGAATTATCTGCATTAATTCAAGAAAAGGAACAAATAGTTGATGTTCAAAACCAAATAGATTTTTTGTTTAGTAAGGAAAATGAGAAATCGGTACAAAGGTTTATTTCAGTATGTTTTATTAGAGTTGTTGCAAATGAAAATTATGAACACATTAAATCTTATAAACATCAGGCATTCAAATTAATACTAAGTTCTTTGCCAGATGTCTGTAGTTTTACTGGTATTAATGACAAAACCGAAACTTATGAAAAAGAAAGGATATTAAGTGATTTTGTAAAGGAAAGAGAAAATGATTGTAAAGAAAATTTCTCATTTAATGGTAATATAAGTGACCTAAATTCTTTTCAACAAACATATAGAAGGACGTGTATATATAAAAGGAATATCATTATTCAATTGTTTGTTGAAGATCTATGGAATAAATCTTCATTAGACAAAGTCTTTAATAAAATAAATGAGTACTATGAAGCAGATGAAGATCAAAAATATGATCTATACAATTCATTTAAAGAAAATTTAGATCAATATATTGAAGATGCAAGAGAACTCAATACAAAGTATTCTATTGAATTTATACAAAAACCTTTTCACGGAATTAAAGAGATAATAAATAGAGACATAGAAAGGTCTCCATTCTTTATTCCAACACAGTTAAAATTTTATCGAACTGAGAAGAAATACCCATTGTATGTAAATACAAAAAGCGTATTTAATCTTGGTATTGAAAATAAAGGAAAAGGGGTTGCCCAAAACGCAGTTGTTAAAATTGTTGATTTTGACAGATCTTGTTTTAAAATCAATAAAACTGAAATAGAAATTGGTATTATTAAATTCGAAAATATCGTTGTAGAGTTTGAATACGAGGTTATAAAAACTACAGATTCAATATATTTGGAAATAGAACTTCAATGGAGTTCTTCAAATCAAAAAACATTAAAATATAATGACTTAGTTGAGCTTAATGCACAAAATCAAAGTGTTAATTGGGAGTCAATTGTCCATATGAAACCTTACAATTTAGAACCAATTGAAACCGAGCCAGAATTAATTGGAAGAAATAATATACTCCAAAGACTTAGAAGTATGTTAACAGGGCAAATAGGATCGTCTTATATTTATGGTCAGAGAAGAGTTGGAAAAACTTCTATTGTTAGGACACTTATGAATAGCAATGTAGATAAAAATTTATTGATATATTATTTAGAAGCAGGCGAGTGGAATGATGCGCAGAACGCTCATAAAAGTATGAATAATTTGGGTGAAAAGATTTGTAAAAAAATCAAACGATATGATGCAAAATTTAACTCTGTAGAGATACCAGATTTTGAAGGGTCGTTTAATAAGATCACCGATTTTATTGATGAAGTAGAGGCTATTGATAAAGATTTCAAGTTATTAGTTATTTTAGATGAATTTGATAGAATCTCACGTAATCTATATGAAAGAGGAGATGTAGCTCAGTCATTTACTTTGACAATTAGATCTGTTAGTAATCGGTCAAAATATGGCTTTATTTTAGTTGGAGGAGAGAAGTTAGAATACATATTAAGCCAATGGCAAGAATTCAATAAGTTTTCTCCAATTAGGGTTGATTATTTTTCTAAAGAAAGAGACTTAGATGATTTTCGAAGATTAATACAAAAGCCAGTTGAAGGTATATTAGAGATTTCTGATAGTGCTATAAATTATATTTACGAAGAAACAGCTGGGAATCCATATTTCACAAAAAAAATATGTATGGAATTATTTTCATTAATGGTATCAAATAGAGATGTACATGTAACAGGGAAGGAAGCAAAGGCAGCTGCAAATATAGCTAGAAATAGCGCAAATATTGGCGCTACAGATTTTTCTCATTTTTGGGAAGATGGGATAAAAGGAAAAGTTGAAAAAGAAGAAGAAACTTCTTTAAAAAGAAGAAAAATATTGATTGGTATTGCTGAAATATTAAGACAAAATAAAACTGTTAATAAAGACAATATTTGTGAACAAGCATTACAAATGAATTTAAAATTTCAAGATGTTGATAAATATCTAAATGAGTTTGAACAAAGAAAGATCCTGCATTCAGTAAATAATGAGTTTTGTTTTGTAATTCATTTTTTTAAAAAGTGGTTATTGGCAGATGGAGCAGAAAAAATTGTAGCTACATTTGAAGAGGAAGAAAGAGTTATGATTTTTCAACAACGAGAAGAGCAAATAAGGATTAAGTCTGAGGAATTATTACATTTATCTGAAAAACTTAAAATCTATAAAGGCCAAGAAATAACCGCAGATATTTTAAGAAGATGGATTTCTCAATTCGAGGATGTTTCTGATCAAAGGTTAGTATTTAAAATTTTACAAAATTTTAAATTATATAATGAATTCGAAATCAGACAAAAGATGGAAAATCTATTCAATTTAGTTAGAAAAGAAATAAATTCAAATAATAGAGCTATCTATTTAGATTCCCATAAAAAGAAACGAGACGATATAATAGTTTCTTATTTGGACTCAAGTCCATCAAAAGGAGGTAGTTTTTTTACTAAATTATTTGTAGATCAAAATAAAATATATTCTGATCATGCTTGTGTACCGAATATGCTTGAGAAAAAAATTTCGGAAAAAACAAACATGAATGCATTATTGATAATTGATGATTTTGTTGGAAGTGGAAAGACGTTAATCGAGAATATTGATTTAGTTTTTAATGAAAGTTTGTGTAAGCTTCTTAAAGAAAAAAAAATAATTGTGGTCTTTGGTTTAATAACAGGATATCTTGAAGCTAAAGAAAAAGTTGAAAAAAGAATTAGCAAATTAGATATAAATGCGTCATTTAATATTATTGATGTATTGAATGATTCCGATAAATGCTTCAACAATTCAAGTCCTATCTTCGCTACTAATATAGAACGTAAAGACGCAGAAAACATATGCAAAAATAGAGGAGAAACTTTAGAACCTAAATACCCACTAGGTTATTCAAACTGTCAATCTTTAATTGCATTTCCAATGAATTGTCCGAATAACACTTTACCAATATTTTGGAAAAAAACAGAAAATTGGATTCCTTTATTTGAACGAAATTAAATTTCACTTATTTTGTTCAAGTATGATTCTTTGTATATACCGGATAGTTCTGAGCGAAACGGATACCTAGAATGGAAATAAGAACAGTTGAAAACTGGATAGTATAAAGATGTAAAGAGAATATCTTGCAGAAGTATTATAGTTCCGCCATTTACTAAACACTTTGTCACAGGGTGGCTTTATAACTTTGTAGTTTAATCAGTTGAAAACTGCAAGGATTTCCAATCCAGGTTACACTTCGTTAAAACTGAACTATCCAGCTGAGTGTAAATCTGGAACAAGAGGTGGTTAGGCATAATAAAAAGAATAAGACGTATGAAACTCTAAATGCTTATTATAATTGGTTTTCTGTTTGTTACAGAAATGATTCTTGCTCAAGACACAACCTATATAGACAAGAAAATCGAATATTTTTCAGAGACGGAAGCATTACAAGATTATAGGCTAAAAATGAAATACTCTGAAAGGTATGCTAGAGAAATAATAAAGGTTGCAAAGGATTCATTTAAAATAGAATATTGCAACTATTATAATGGTAAAAGGTATGCGACAGGTTATCTTGAAGGTTTTAAGATTAAAGATGATAGCGTTTTAATTTTAAAACATGAGAATTGGAATTTCAAAAAAATGCACGAGAACGTTTATTCTGTAAATCTAAGAGACAGCGAATATATACAAAAAGGAACCGTCTTTTCAATTATTCCATTCGTCAAAAATGGAAACTTCATATATTTGAACAACAATAACGATACCTTGTTAACCGAACTTTATGAAATGGGCAGTTTAAAGGATTACAAGACTCTAAAATTAAAGAGAACAGACTCAATATACACTCATGCTGACGTATATCCGACATTTCCTACTAAATATGGAGATTTGCGAAGTTATATATCGAAACGTATCATAATACCGGAAATATATGCTGAATCATGTTTGCAAGGTAAAACTATATTTCGAATAGTAATAACATCAACAGGAGAAGTAAAAAACATTGAAATTTTGAGAAGTTTAGACCTTGCATTTGATTTGACCTGTTTAAGGATAATTGCGAGATTACCAAAATTTGAACCAGGAAGAATCAACGGAAAAAATGTCAACTGTTATTATATTATTCCTGTAGAATTTAGATATGAATAAAAAGCTATGCCTACACGCGCCTATTGGCATTCGCTGGCTGACGTGCAATAAGCATGTTTTGTTACTCTGGTTAAAAAGCAAAGAATAACGTTAGTTATCATGTCTACGTAGGGGCAGGTCGAGACCTTGTTTGGCGAAGCGTCTCGTTTCGCCTGTCATTCCGGAAGTGCATGCTCATTAAGCAAAGTTGGTGCTTGTTGTTGGAATTTGTAATCAGGAGTGGTCGGAAGATAAGTGTAATATCCCCGCCTTCATGGATATATTTACTTCTAAAAAAGTTGCGGAATGATCCTCATTACATATAAGTTTATTGTTTTGCAGTCGATGAATAGTTCAAGGTTTAGCGAAGCGTACCCCGGACTGAAAATAAATAAGTCTATTGACTGATAACAGAAGTTGAGAACTGCCAAATTTTAAAATACGGAAAGTTTGGAACTTTGATTTTTGATAGATTTCAGTTGAAAACAGCCAACTATATTTAATAATTTTTTATATATGCAGAATACTTCCTTTCCTGACTCAAAAAGACATTACGAAATTCTGGATGGTTTGCGTGGTGTAGCCGCAATTATGGTTTTACTATTCCACATTTTCGAAACATTTACAATGGGCGAACATTTGCACCAAAGGTATGTAAACCACGGATACCTTGCTGTTGATTTTTTCTTTGTTCTATCCGGCTTTGTAATAGGTTATGCTTACGATGACCGTTGGGGAAGAATGACTTTGGGCAATTTTTTTAAACGACGTGTTATCAGGTTGCATCCCATGATTATTCTCGGTATGGTCATTGGTGCTTTAGGTTTTTATTTGAGCGCATCATCTGTTGCATTCCCGTTAATCGGCCATACCCCTGTTTGGAAAATGTTGTTAATGCTGGTTCTTGGCTTTACATTGTTGCCAGCACTACCATCCATGGATATCAGGGGATGGAGTGAAATGCATCCACTCGATAGCCCGGCCTGGTCGCTCTTTTACGAGTATGTGGCTAATATTCTTTATGCCCTTTTTATTCGGAAATTTTCGAATAAAGTTCTGGCTGTGTTAGTATTTATATTTGGTTGTGTTTTGATCCATTTTGCGGTAACAAGTCCAATTGGAGAGGTAAGTGGAGGATGGTCGTTAAATCCCGCCAATATTCGTATCGGATTTACCCGATTGTTGTACCCGTTTTTTGCCGGGTTGTTGCTTTCGCGTGTATGTAAACCGGGACACCTAAAATATGCATTTCTGTGTTGCAGTATAATGGTTATTGTAGCTCTTTCGTTTCCAAGGATAGGTGGTTCTGAGCATATCTGGTTGAATGGACTTTACGAATCGTGTACAATCGTTTTTATCTTTCCGCTGATTGTATATATGGGCGCGAGCGGAAAGGTTGAAGGAAAAACAGCATCAAAAGTTTGTAAGTTTTTTGGCGACATTTCTTACCCTCTTTATTTGACTCATTACCCGTTAATATATTGGTTTACGGGTTGGGTGGCAGATAACCATATATCGTTAGAGAATGCCATGCCGGTTGCTATACTTATCTTTTTCTCCTCAATAATAATAGCATATCTCAGTTTGAAACTATATGATATACCTGTACGGAAATGGCTTAGCAAACGTTTTATTGCCAATAGTTAACAAACAGGGCTTATTCTCCCGGTACTGACGGATATGCATGCTCATTAAGCAAAGTTGGCGCTTGTTGTTGGGATTTGTAATCCTTGCTGCCACATGCAGGAGAAAAGGGCTTTTTGGACATTGTGTTGATTTAATGTATTTGTCATACGATAGAATAGTGCGGCAGCAAGGGGAAGAAGGAGGAATTCACCAACATTGCAGTGAAGAACGACTTCAAGGATACCTTGATGAGTTCCATTTTAGGCACAATAGACGTTCAAATATGGAGACAATCTTCGATGTACTCATAAGAAAGTTGGCTTTAGATAAACCTGTTCATTTATAATCAGTCAATTAACTTGGGCGGTCTAAGCGTCTATACCTATAAAACTATATGATAAGATTAGAGAGATTTGAGAAGAAGGATTATGAAAAATTGATCAGCTGGGTTGATTCCGAAGAATTAATGATTCAATTTAGCGGAAAAGAATTTACATACCCGATTACAATGGAACAATTGGATAAATATATCTCTGCGGAACACAGATGTATTTATAAAGCTATCGATGCTGTTACAAACGAAGTAATAGGGCATGCAGAATTAAACAACATAGACAAAAAGAACAGAAATACAAGGATTTGTCGCATTTTGATAGGTGATATAAAGAATAGGAACAAAGGTTTTGGAAAAGCAATAATAACCGAACTGGTACGAATAGGATTTGAAGATTTACAATTACATAGAATTGACCTGGGTGTTTTTGACTTCAATCAGCAAGCGATAAAATGCTATCAAGCCTGTGGTTTTGAGATTGACGGAAAATTTAAAGACATATCCTGGTTTGGCGGCAAATATTGGTCTGTTTATAATATGAGTATACTAAATGAAGAAAAAATTTAAGATAGCTGGAATGATAGATGTATTTGGCTCTCTAACGTTTAAGGTGGGTAATAGATTTACTTAAATCCGAACCTGTTTAATTTAGTACTCTTACAGAGTTTAAATCAGATTATTAAATTTCCCCATTATAAATGTAAACCAGTTTAATAACTTAAAAAACTTACCTACCCAATTCGTTATAGAACCATATATTTACAAGAAATGAATACAAAGATATATTACTTGAAAGTTTTCGCTACTGCCAAGTTGTGTATAGTAGTGCTATAGATTATGGAGGAGAAAAGTGTCTTTTGGAGATTGTGTTGATTTAATGTACTTTTGTCATACGATACAATTGTTTGGCTGCGAGTGGTATATCCGGGAGGAGTGGGAAAGCGTAAAAAAAGAGATAAAATTAAATATAGCGTTTTAGGACAAAATCAATAGTTTTTATATTCAGTCTGATAATCGGACTTTCGGCATTTAGTCAAAACAAGAATAATGACAGCATTAAAGTAGTCCATTCAGGGATATCACATTGTGATAAACAAAATGGTCATATACTTACCTATGGGAAAATGTCGACATTAATGAAAGGGAATGCTGAAGCTACCAATTATTTAAATAAGGCTAAAACTTATAATGCATTATCCATAATACCCGGCGTTGGAGGTGGATTCTGCATGGCATATCCTATAGCCCGAGCACCTTGTATAGCGCAAGTCTGAACGAAGCGGAGACTTGTGCTGATAACCCGATAAGTTTATAACTTTATAATTTAATCAGTTGAAAACTGCAAGGATTTCCAGTCCAGGTTACACTTCGCTAAACCTAAACTATCCAGATGAGGGCAAACTTGAGGCAAGAGGGGCTGACGGACAGTGAACGCTCCATACAAAAACCAATATACTAGGAAGTTATATGTAAGCGTGAAAAATAGAAACCAGTGCAAACTGACATTAATTTTTGCGAGATTAAAATATTGATAACGACAAACAATTTAAAAGAAATAGACTATGCCACAAATTTTTAGACAAGAAGAAATCGAATATAATGAGTTGCAATCAGATTTGAAACCATACAAGTGGTATTCAAGTCCGAGATTGTCTGAGTTGGGAAAATCAAAAGATTTATTTTTTAATATGCGTAAATTAGACCCAGACAAATATTCATATCCATATCATTTTCACCGAAATGCCGAAGAAGTTTTATTGATATTGGAAGGTTCTGCAACTTTAAGAACAACAGAAGGATTAGAAATTGTAAAAAAAGGAGATATTTTGTTTTTTGAAATGGGTGACACGAGTACTCACCAATTATATAACCATACAACAGAACCTTGTATCTATTTCGACTTACGAACAAACAATGATTTTGATGTTGCAGAATTCCCTGATACAAACAAATTAATAATTGGTCCGCTTATGGACATTTTTGAAAGAGGTCCGCAGGTCGGCTACTTTAAAGGAGAGGAAAATGTTGAACAAACTTGGGCGAAATTAAAGGAAAAATAAACCTTGTCTAGCCTGAGCGAAGCGGAGACTTGTGCAGATAACCCGAAAAGTTTATAACTTTATAATTTAAACCGTTGAAAACGGCAACGGTTTCCAGTCCAGGTTACACTTCGTTAAACCTGAACTATACAGCGGAGTGCAAACCTGGGACAAGAGGGATTCATATTCCAGTATGTTCAATAACATGAGATTAGCAAAACAGCAAAATACATTTAATCAATAACATAACAACAACACCGACATAACGGATATATGTGCAAAGCCGTAGTACATACAGAATTTTGAATTGCACATATAATGGTGTTAGGCGGCAGCATAAAAAAAAAGATGCATAATTATGAGAAGCTTAATAATCCCGATACTATTTCTATTATCGTGTACAAGTTTTGCGAAGAAATCCACCATAATTAAAACAAATATTGGTGATGGGTTTTATGTTATTCAAGACACGATAACCTGTGATATAAGAGGTAAAATGACACATGCTTTGAAATTTCATGATAAATATTATGTGTTATTTGAGGAAATCGCTAAAAATAATTATGGTGGTTATGAAAAAAGATGGCTTTATATTTTCTCACAAGGCGAAGTGGAGAAAAAAGTGGACTTGCCGAAAAAGCTTGAAGTTTCATATCTTGATTTTTTCGTTCACAACGACAGTATAATTCTAAAACCCTATATGGACGAACGTATTTATACTTTCGATACCCAAAACTATAGCTGGAAGGAAATAAAAAAAGCAGATGATTTGATATTTGAAGATGAAAAATACTGTGTTTATTCATTGGATTTTGGAGAATGGGGAGGCAAAACATGGTTTAAAGATAAACGTACAGGAATTGAGTATGAACTGGAAGCTACGACACCTTTAGTAAACAAAATTGACACAACGTATTATCTGACAAGCTCATTTAAAACACTGAAAATCAAAAACCCATTGTTACTGAATAAATGTCAGAGCGAAGTAACTTATGAGAATATAAAGAAAAATGGTAAATACACGTATTGGTATGGTAAACCAATCGGTTATCAGGAAATGTACCGGGATAGTACTTTCAATTATTTTGATACTTCCTATAAGCCATGCATTGTCAGTTCGTTCGTGTCAAAAAATAAATTATTGAATTTGTACGAAACAGACTCAGCAACTTACATCGCAGAAATTGAAAACAATTCAGTAAAACCTATTCATAAAATAGCAGAGAACCTGCGTTTTTATAATTGGAGTCACTCCTATCGTTGCCGAAATCAAAACGGGAACAATGAATTGTTGAAATTTGAAACCAAAAATAAAGAGCTAACAGGATTAGTTGATATTGTCGATAGTAACATTTATATCCACTACATTGTCAACAAAGCCGAATTATATCCAAAATCAGTTGGAATGACAAATGCAAACAAACTTTTCATTGAGCGTTTAAATCTTATTCTATCCGATTTCAATAATCTCAAACTATTGAGAGTGGAACAGGAAGAAAAGAAATGGAAAAGTTATGACAATACACCAAATCATTTTGTCGGGGTTGGTGATTGTTGGAATCCTAAGAAATATCCTCTTGATACATTTAAATCATTCTTAATACAGGAGGATTCTTTAATGTCTTACACAACTGAATATTTTGGAACTAAAAAAAATGATTTAGTAAGAACTGTATTATTCGAATGGAATGAGCCTTATGAACTTAAATCTCAGAATCGAGAATTAGCGAAAACGACTTTTATGAAAAAACTGGACTTTATAGAAAGCTGCATAACTCAAAAAGCGGGCAAACCAATTAAAGAAAAAAACAATTCAGGGAAAAGTTGGAAAACAAAAAACGGGTTGACAATAGACTTGACTGTCTTTGAAGATATTAATCAGATAAGATTGGCAATTTTTCAACATTGAACCTTAAAAGAAATAACAAAATACCGACCGCCTAATACCGTGGATAGCACGAGTCTGAGCGAAGCGGAGACTTGTGCTGATAACCCGATAAGTTTATAACTTTGTAATTTAATCAGTTGAAAACAGCATGGATTTCCAGTTCAGGTTATACTTCGTTAAACCGCAGAGTAGAAAAAGTAAAGAAATGGGACTAGTATATAAAAGGCCTTCAGCCTCAAAAAACACACATTAAGAAAATTATGAGCTTAAAAAAAATGTATTTAATCAGCTTTAGCATTCTGAGCATTGCCTGTGTAAATGCTCAAACCAGATATTCCAAAATTGTGGTTTATCGAATTGAAAACATTATAGACAAAACGGAAGAAGAATATAAAATATTTGCAGATGACAATCTTACAACTAGTTTGAAAAATAACCATTCCGGAGAATTTTATATGCCTGAAGGCCGTTTCATACTTCGGGTAAATGATGAAAATCCTGCTACCCAAACCGTAGAATGCTCTAAAGGTAACATCTATTACTTTAGAATCTACAGGAACTTGAATTTACCAACCAAACCAATAACCATAAATTTGGTTGACAGCATCACCGCTAAGAATGAGATGAAAAAAACGAAAAAAAAAGATTACAAAAAATCATCAAGTACTGACATGATTCATCAAAATGCTATTGGGTTAGTATTAGAACCAGTCACGGGGTTCAACAAGGTAGGAGTTCTAGGAACAACAGCAGGTACGGAAAAGATGCTTAGTTTTGGGGGCGAAGGTGCGATTGGATTAAGTTATAGTCATGAATTAACTGAGAACTATGGATACTTAATTGAATTACAAGACCGGTTTGGTTCAATATTCTTAGATGAGAAAAGCAGTACTGTCGATTTTAATACTGGAATGTTATCTGCAAGTCCCTATTTTGCAATACCTGTAGATTTACCAATAGCGCAAAAATTGAAACTTGGTTTAGGTTTGGACTATTATTTCAATCCAAGCCTTTCTTATTCCTATTCTGAAAAAATGGTGAATAGTTTTAATGATGTATGGAATTACAACAATGCTCTAGGGTATCATATTCTTTTTTTTATAGAAACTAAAGTTGGAAAAAACCTAAGAATACATACTGGCTTAAAGTACAGTGACGTACAATATTCATTTGCATCAAGTAAAACCCATCAACCAGCTGATAATAACCTGATAAATCCACATGGTAACTCATTAGCTGTATCATTGGGACTGGAATATTGTTTTTAAACTATTTAATGAAAAGAAAATTGATAGCTTTTGAAACGACAAATAACTTGTCTAGCGCAACTCTGAGCGAAAGGGTGACTTGAACTGGTAACCCGAAAAGTTTATAACTTTGTAGTTTAATCAGTTGAAAACTGCAAGGATTTCCAGTCCAGGTTACACTTCGTTACACCTGAACTATCCAGCAAAGAGTGAATCTGGAATAAAAACAACATTCAATATAAGCTTTGAATGCTGTTTTTATGTTATATAACTTTTCCAAAGTTTGGAACTTTGGAAAAGTTCAAGATAGTATTAGTTTAGCAATAACTTTATATCTTCATTCAGCAAATAAAGAATAGTTGGAATCGTAGATTGTAAGATTATTCATATATTTACAGGTCATTATAGCAACTCCTCCGTTCTAGCTACAGCGGCAATCTATAGTAGATAAAGCGTCAGTTATTTTCTGATTACAGGTTCGATATAATCTTTTTCACACGCAACCAATAAAACTCACAGTTATGGTACATTCAACTTCTAAGGAAACAAAACTAAAAATAATAGAGCAACTGATTATTCTCAATGATGATACTCTTTTTGCTCAGATTGAAGAGTTGATTAGTAAAGCCATGAACAGGCCTGCCTATAAAAAACTCAGCAAACAAGAACTTGTAAACAAGGCGAAGCAGGCAACTAATGATATTGAAAATAATCAGGTCTTTTCGCAGTCCGATGTGGAAAAGCTATCACAAAACTGGTAATTTCAAGATAATTTATAAAATACAATCACAAAGGATCTATATAACCGATGTGTTCGACACCCGCCAGAATCCAACGAAAATATATAGAAACAATGAATCGGATTTGACATTAAATGAACCAATCAACACAAAATACGAGAAAGAAATAAAGACGTAAAAACATCTTTACATTTATGCCTCATCAGAATAGCCCCGACTGTTCTATTCTGTAGTTTTGCAGTCTATGGATAGCGCAACTCTGAGCGAAGCGGAGACTTTTATAGCCCGAAAAGTTTATAACTTTATAGTTTAATCTGTTGAAAACGGCAACGGTTTTCAGTTCAGGTTACTCTTCGTTACACCTGAACTATCCGGCTGAGTGCAAAGTTGGAAGAAGAGGTGCTCAACAAATGGTAAACTTGTAACAAGAAGGAAATCGGACAATGAAAAACAAGATAAGTATTCATTCGTAAAAAAAACAACTCATTCACGTATGCAAAGATTATTACACTGGTTAAGCATCTTGACATTTATCTCCTCAACATTAACCGTAGCCAGTATTTGTTATGAAGGAATGATCTTACAATGGTTTTCGTTTGTAGCAATTGCTATTTGTTTCACCGATCTGTTTTTTCTTGCTGCAACTGTAGCAGGTCTTGTTTATTATAGAAACCGGAAACCAATCTTTTACGGTTATGTACTTTCAGCTTTCGTCATTGTGGCAGGCATAATTGTAACACTTGTCTTCCATAGAGATATACCCAAAATACTTTTCTTACTTTGGGAATTTTACATCTTGTATTTTTACGGTATCGTGGTTTGCAAAAAACTATGGATAAGACGGAAAAAAAAAATCACATGATTTATGCAACCATGTGTAGCGAGTCTGAGCGAAGCGGGGACGTGTGCTGAGAAACCGATAAGTTTATAACGTTGTAGTTTGAACCGTTGAAAACTGTACAGAACAAACATTAGATTATACTATCATGAGAAAGACCATTTTATTATTATTTGTTTTCACGACAGTCCTACTTAACGCACAAGTGAGTTTGTCAAAAGAAGAAATCAAACGAAAGACAGATTCAATTCTTGTAGAGGGAAATCTGTTATATCAGTTTGAAAAAGCTGCTTGGGTATCGACCGACCAAGCTCTGGCATTGAAAGATATTAAAAAAAAGTTCGGAGGTTATTTGATTTATCAGTCCGAAGATTCAATAAAAGCGGTTATACTGGAGAAAGGTCAAAACAATTGTATTTATGAAATGACCTATTTTAAAGACTTCTCAATGCCAACTAAGGAAAACCTTATCAGTAGAGAACTAACTGATTCAGAAAAAAAATTACTATCAATAAAGACAAAATTAATCAACAGTATTTTCACTCCAACATACCAAATCTCCTGCCCGGAAGGCTATAACTTAAATGTTGAGTTGATTCCTTATGAATTAGGTTATAAACTTTACATTCTTGCCGGAACTTCTAAATCAAACGTTATTCCGTTTGGTAACGACTATATTTTCTTTGCAGATAAAAAAGGAGAAATAACTTCGTGGAGAAAGTTCCATTCAAGGCTGATTTCAATGATGACAAAGTATAACGGCGAAACGGTAAGAGGTATTACTCATAGTCACCTCCGAACCGAGCCTTTTATTTCAGCCACAGATATATGTACGTTTAAACTCTATGGAAGCTTATATGGATTGAAGGAGTTTAAAGTCCTTTCGACAGCTTTATCGAAATACTTCACATATGATTTAAACAAAAACACGATTGAAATTGAAGGTAATTAAGAGTCGTTACAACGGGAACTCTTAAAACGGAAAGAAATATACACGCCTATGGGTCAGCTGGCTGAAGTATATTTAGCAGGCTTTGTCCCACATTCACTTTGTCGCTGGGTGACAACGAACACTCCCGCAAATTGCTAAAATCCATAGCCTAGGGCTTAATGCACAGTAAAACTGGCTCGGAAATAAAAGCCGCCACGGAATAAGAACAGAAATAGATGAAATATAATAATATTTTCTAAATAATCCTATATTGTACTGGCTTAGTTGAAATCTAAACATTTTAAAGGAGGCATAAGAAATGGAAAAAAAAATTTTTGTAGAGGAATTTGATAATTTTCCTCTTAACAAAGATATCAAAATTGTCAGTGGTGACTGGAATAGTATAAACAACAGCGAAGTGACACTATCAAGTTATAGTGAAGCCACAATAAATAGGAATTATTCAAATTTTGAATTTGAAATTCAAGTTAAATTTTTAAACCAGAAATCAAGAATGGATTTAAAATTAAGAGAAAACGGGATAGAAATCATAACCTCACCTGAATTTTTCTCTTTTTCAGGGATAGATAGACCAAATATATTTAATTCTCAGCACGCTAAGATTGCACTTTCTGAGATGAGTGTAGGAAAAACTTTTACCTACACAGTGAAAGCAATTACGAATAATGCAAAGATACTGATAAATGGTAATTTAATCGCTGATATAGAGGATATTCCATTAGGAAAAGGAGAATTATTTGATATTGTAATCTGTGGATTAAATAATAGTCCAATTGCTATGGTAGGCAGGATAAGTATCAAGAATATACAGGATGATGATTCCAATTTAGTTGAGACCTTATTAACGTCAAAACCTTTCCCATTAATCATAGATGATACGGGTTATGGAGCTACAGTCAATGATAATCTTTTATTAATTAGTACAGATACACCAGATAATATTTCTTTTGTCAAAGTTAATCCTAATAATCCAGCTGAAGGTTTCTATCTAATTTGCAAGAGTAGTTACTTAACTGCTTCTGAAGGGATGTATGAAGAAGATAGAACAACTAGCGGAAATACACTAACCACCAATACTGATATCACATATGCAGCCAGATTTATGCCTGAATATATAGGTGTTGAAAATTGCTATTATTTAAAAGAAATTAACGGCGGTGACTATTTAACTTTTGTTAGATCAAGATATCGGTTATTTCCAAAGGAACAAAACCAAAAGCAAAAATGGGCGATGCCAATGAAATGGCTTAATGGAAACGCAAGCAGATCAGGTAAATATGCAAATACTATCAAAAATTCAAAAAGCAATGGAAAAATAATTATTCAGAAAGAGTCCCTTCAATTTTGTTGCCCAAATACAAAAGGCTATAATGATGATATAGACAAATGGATGATTATACCATCTGATACTGAAAAAAAAGAATATTTTTTAGCCTCCTACGGTAAATATACTGGTAAAGTATTGTTTCTTACCAGCATAGGAAAGAACGATCCTTTGCAGGTCAATACATTAAAAGTGAGCAATGATATCAATGAAGCAGCTAAAATTTTATTTGAAAATAAAACTAACAATCAATTTTGCCTATTAGAAACTGTCTCAGGTAATTATCTTTCTTTAGATACTATGAGTCAATCCATCCTTTTTGCTCGTTACGGAACAGTAAATTGCGAGAATTTATGGAATATTGAATCAAATACAAATCCTCCCGAAAGGATTCAGCCACGGAGTTTTGGAACAAACTCTTTTTATACAAAAATCATTAATGAACTATATTCAAAAGATAAGGTTTGCTTCATTAAGCAGGAATTATACGAATGCAATGAGGGTCTATATTGTGTTAACGCCAATAATTATTCTAAAACATGGAATTTTTCAGAGAATAACCTTTTATCAGACAACTGGTTGCTGAATACACCTAACATTTGGGGGAAAAAAGATATCCCAGATGGACACTCAAATATTCTTTTAAACAAAATCTATGATTTTATTTTCAATGCTAAATTTTTAATTGACATCACTACACTTACTCCTCCTACAGGACGTTTCTTTGAAACAATACATAAGGCGTTAATAGATTTGAGTAGAAAAGAATCGGTTAGAAAACCGGTTGTTCGCATCCTGGTCTCTTCACAAAATCCGCTTCCAAATAGCTTTCTTTTAAAAGATTTAACAGCAGGTATAAATGACTTTGACCCAATGAATATCTATGTAGGAGCCTATAAACGTTTTAGCTTAATTGGACTTGATGCTTCATGGAACCATTCAAAAATTATAGCAGTGGATGGTGAACGTGCTATCGTTGGTGGTCATAATTTATGGGATGATAATTATCTAGGAAAAAATCCAGCTTTTGATGTCTCTATGGAAGTTAAAGGAGCAGCAGTAATTCATGCACACGATTATGCTTCTGCTTTATGGGATAATATTATTGACCTGATGACACCTGAATTTATTAATCTGAAGCCAGGGGGTTATTGTTTTGATGAACAATGCGTGCGTACTACGACATATGAATTTGACCCCAATAACAAAATTAATGTTTTGACGCAAAATATTATTGGTAATGTGCCTACTACTGAATCTGATTTTTACAAATCATTCAAAATAATATGCAGAAAAAATAATTTAGCTATACCTCAAAGTGTACCTATAATATCTGTAGGACGACTTGGTCTCATTAATAATAATTTGTCTAATCAAAGTGATATCGCCATAAACAAAATGCTTAATATGGCAGAAAATTCAATTTATATGTCATTGCAACGTTTGAAAGATTTACCTCTTTGGCTTAATGCTGATTTATTTGTTGCTGACTGGAATGAAGAATTGTTTGAAATTCTTGCTAAAAAAATTCATGATAAAGTTCACATTTATATTTTCCTCTCCGGCCCAAATGCTGTAGCAGGTAATAAACCCGAAGAATATGATGGCGGCAATTTACAAAAGGTTTATGATAGGTTATGGCGACAGGATTATAGTAATAATCAATATGACCTTAAAACGTATTTTCATCTTTATAACTTTCAATACTCAAATACTTCAAATTACTCAAATAACTCTATTCCAAATCATGCAAAAACATTCATGGTTGATGAACAAGCATTTTATATTGGTTCTCAAAACTTATACATGTCTAATCTAGCTGAATTTGGTTTTATAGTAGACAATTCAGATAAAGCAAAAGAATTTAAAGAAAAATATTGGGAACCATTAAAAAAATATTCAAAAGAATTTATAAACTCGGTACCATATCCGCAAACGACTATAAAATATACTTTTCATATAGTAGGAATCAAATGTAACAAAACCCGAGATGGTAATCATTGGTATAAATCGGATGAAGATGAAATTTTTATAAGAACACTCGCTTCTTCAACAAAACTGCTAAATTGGCCACAGTATTCTTTCCTTGGGTGCTTTAGTGTTGAATACTTTGCTTTAGGACCATTAATTTCTGATTCAGAAATGTCGTGGCCTTCTAAGCTAATTAGGAGCGGAGAGGAATTAGAAATTGATTGGGGAGATATATTCACTCTTGATTCTTTTGTTACATGTTATCCTTTTTCCCTGTATGAAAAGGATATTTTCTCAGCCGATGTAATTACCACATTTAGAATTGGAATTAATGAGAAATTAAATTTAACAATAGGCAAAATGACATTCGACGAATTAGAAATAGGGAAAAAATATTCTCTTTATGGAAATTCGAAAATGAATGTGAATTATGAATTGCAGTTTATACGAAGGAAGTGAGTCCATAATACCGAATTATAGGTGTTAAAATACTACTTGCGCTTCATAAGTTGATTAAAAATGTTGTTGTAAATATGCAGCTAATGTTTCTGGCTGGGGAGGTTGGTCGAAAGGTCTTGTGATGATTGGTCTCTGTCAGGATTGTAACTGACCAACTATTCAAATGGACATCTATTCCAACGTAAATATTTTCTCCCTTGAAATTTAATTTGTTACTTTGTACTTGCGCATTAGCTTTGAGTTTTTTATATTTGAGATTTCAAATTTAGAAGATGAATAAGTATTTTATGTCAAGAAAGAATCTCTTCGTATAGGAATTGTTAGGATAAAAGTACCTATGGAAAAACCCTATTTCGTCCACGTATGATTATTTTGTACTACTCACTGAATAATGCCTTATCTAATCACCCTTATTTCGTTCAAGCATGATTCTTTGTATATACCAGATAGTTCTGAGCGAAACGGAGACCTAGACTGGAAATAAGAACAGTTGGAAACCTGATAGTCTAAAGCTGTAAAGAGAATATCTTGCGGAAGTATTATATTTCTACCATTTACTAAACAGAAACAGCATCCAACATAAGCTTTGAATGCTGTTTTTAATATAACTTTTTCAACCTTTAAAACTTTGAAAAAGTTCAATAACAATTTGTCAAGGGTGTGGTAATGAAAGCTTCTGTAAACTGCTAAACATAAATTATACAGTACGTTATATTCAATTTTTAAACTACATAAGCAAAATGAAAAAAAACAACCCGGAAGCCAAATCATTGTATGACCTGTATCGTCATTTAGACCTGCCGGTTGACCTGATACAACCGTCGGAAGGATTTACGATACTTAACCTTAAAGACATTGGCTTTAAAGTTCCATATCAATCACCTTCCTATCGTCCGGAGTATTTTTCTTTTCTCTTTATAAAGGACGGAATCGGTAAATATACGATTGACGAACAGTCCTTTCAGGCAAAGTCTCATTCCATTTATTTTACCAATCCAAGCAATTACAGGACGTTTAGTTGGGAAAAGATTGAAGAAATTTACCTGATCACCTTTGATGAGACTTTCTTGAAAAAATATATTGACAAAGACGTATTTCAGGATTTCCCGTTCCTGTTAACCGAAACAATTCAACCTAAAATTGTAACAGACGATTTTTACAAATCGGTAGAAATCTTTTATCTGCAAATACATCAGCAATACATCGGCCATTCATCTTCAAAATACAAAATCATCGGGCATTTACTTGCTGTTTTACTATACAAGATCAAAGAATATTTTTGGCAGGATTACAACCCTATTTACGAGGGAAACAGAAGCTCGCAAATTGTAAAATCGTTCAAACAATTATTAGAGAAGCATTATCGCGATTTGAGTTCCGGTAAAGCAGAGATTGCTTTCAGGGTTCAGGATTATGCCAACGCACAGAACCTAAACCCCAATTACCTGAGCAATGTAATTAAAACCAAAACAGGAAAACCCATTGCAGTTTGGATAGCCGACAAAACTATTGCCGAAGCTAAATCGCTGTTGCAAAACTCTACTATCTCAATTAAAGAAATCACTTATAAATTAGGCTTTTCAGAAACCGCCCATTTCAGCAATTTCTTTAAAAAACACACCAATATCTCGCCTCTTCAATACCGAAAAACAGATCATCTGTAAAACTTACAATCAATGCTGTATTCCCTGCAACAAGCAAGGAGTAAGTTAGAGCTACTTTTGTCCTATCAAATTTAAAAAGATAGACAAATGAAAAATCTAAGTAACAAAGTAATCCTTGTAACAGGTGCTTCAAAAGGAATTGGAGCAGAAGTTGCCAAAAAATTAGCCGAAGCAAAGGCCAGTGTCATTGTGAACTATGCCGGCAGCAAAGCTGATGCAGATAGCGTTGTAGAAACCATAAGGAACAATGGTGGTAATGCCATTGCGATACAAGCCGATATAAGCAAAGCCGGAGATGTAAAATCTCTTTTTGATCAGGCTATTGAACACTATGGAAAGATTGATGTGTTGGTAAACAATGCAGGCATTATGATTACCAAACTCATTAAAGACACCACCGATGATGATTTTACCCGTCAGTTTGATATTAATGTGAGAGGGGTGTTTAATACACTTCGTGAAGCCGCTACCCGACTGGCCGACAACGGGACTGTTATCAACATATCCACTTCGGTAAATCGTCTGATGTTACCAACCTACGGAACATATGTGGCCACTAAATCCGCTGTTGAACAACTGACCAGAGTTTTCTCCAAAGAAGTGGGAAGTCGTGGGATCAATGTAAATTCTGTTTCGCCCGGACCAACGAATACCGCTTTGTTTACCACCGGCAAACCTAAGGAAGTAATAGACCGTCTGGCTTCACTTTCACCATTCAATCGTATTGGGGAACCCAATGACATTGCCGAAGTAATTGTATTTCTTGCAAGCGACGAGGCCAAATGGATAAACGCACAAAACATTGGCGTAAACGGAGGAATGGCTTAATCATCACTAAAAAAGAAACAACATGTATACTTTACAAAATAAAACAGCCATAATTACCGGCTCTGCAAGAGGGTTGGGAAAAGCCATTGCCGAACGTTACGCTGCACTTGGAGCAAATATTGTTATCAATTATTCAAAAGATAAAACTTCGGCAGATGAAGTAGTATCCAACATCACTGCCATGGGAGTAAAAGTTATTGCCGTTCAGGCAGACGTAAGCAAAGTGGTCGATATTGAACGGCTCTTTGAAGAAGCTAAAAATGCTTTCGGAAAAATAGACATCGTTGTAGCCAATGCCGGTATAGAAATGGTGGAAACGCCTGTAACGCAATTCACCGAAGAACAGTTCGACCGTTTGTTCAGCATCAACACCAAAGGTGCGTATTTCACCATGCAACAAGCTGCCCAAAATATAGAAAACAACGGACGCATCATCTACATAGCATCCAGTACTACGGCTTTTCCTGTTCAGGGAATGGCTGTTTATGGCGGTAGCAAAATCACGCCACGATATTTGGTAGATGTACTTTCCAAAGAAATAGGACATCGTGGTGTAACGGTTAATTCCATAATTCCGTTTGCTGTGGATCATTCCGGCATTTTTGCGGATGCAGACAGTTATCCAGAGTTAAGAAAATCGTTGCTCGACAGTTGTCCTATGGGTAGACTGGCAGAAGTAGAAGATGTAGCCAATGCGGCTGAATTTTTTGCAAGCGATCTGTCTTCGTTCGTAAATGGTCAACATCTGTTAGTAAATGGAGGTGCTAATCAATAATCATTCAGTGATGATAAAAAGTAAAATCATTATTTTGATGCTTACAAGTAGTTTATCTGCCTGTGGGCAATTTTATCAAAAACATTCGCATGGTAAAGTAACTGAAATGGAAACAAACAGAATCTCAAACAAGACAGTAAAAGCAGCTATTGAAGCATGGCAACAGGGAAATTCAGAATTATGGCTTTCCTTTTTTACCGAAGATGCCAAACTATTTGATGACGGAAATAGTCGCAACTTTAAAAAGTTCTCGACCGAAGCCTATCGGACACGAACGTTTTATACCATATGAATATATAATATGATCTAATTTGTATAATTGGATTTTTTTAATTACCTTTGGACTATAATATAAATACATACACATGGCACTACCCAAAGTTATAGTCATAAAAGAAACAGAAA